>Ga0247838_1000200_pt1 | contig 94973 bp, 82 predicted proteins | sample LaCruzMarch2015__5_FD_189097 | JGI IMG/M metagenome (GOLD analysis project Ga0247838, IMG submission 189097) | Freshwater microbial communities from meromictic Lake La Cruz, Castile-La Mancha, Spain - LaCruzMarch2015_15m | ecosystem: Environmental > Aquatic > Freshwater > Lake | place: Spain...
CAGCACTTATGGAAATCATTGAAGACCGGCATGGAAAATCTTCGACCATTATCACCTCCCAGGTACCCATTAGCAAATGGCACGAAATTATAGGGGAACAAACCATTGCTGATGCTATTCTGGATAGGATAGTTCATGATGCACACCGTATTGAGATGAAAGGTGACTCATTGAGAAAGAAAAAACAACCAAAAAGTGAAGAAGATATTGAATCAATAATCTTAAAGAACTAACTTAGCTAAACATGAAAAAAACAGAATGAGATTAAACTAGGAATGGCAGTCTAAAATGAGGGGGCAGTATAGTGCGATCTTGAGGGGGCTGTTTGAGCGAAATATCCATTCCTGATGACAAAACGATAAAGGAAATTAGCAAAAAAATGAAAAAAGCATTTGAACTTAGACAAGAATCGAGAAACCAAATCGAGAGCATTAATCTTGATCTTGCATAGCCAACGCTTTTGGTAGCACATTTCCTTTTTTTACAATGCACAGCCCAACGCTAAAAAAAATCAAAAGAGCTACCAAGCTAACGCACCAAGATAGACCAATATGGACAGAAGAGACACGACAGAAAAACAACAACGAACCGCTAACAGCACCTACAAGAAATTGGCGGTTCAGTGGTTAAATGAGGCTTTGTCCTTCGTATCAAGTTTAGTGCTGGCAGACAGTTTTAGTCTTCGAAATCGCCAACTACTTGTAGCTGCAAAACGTTATCGTTAACACTATAAAAAACTATAAAATATTGAACCAAATAAACCTAAACAAAGAAAATCCTGTAATGGAATTCACGCTGAATGCTGAAGATAGCCACTTACTCATTCAAAGTGTTTGTGTAACATCCAAAACGAACACAAAAAACCAATGGACTAATTTTATTTCAAAGATTCAATTAACAGCTGAGTTAAAATTTGTTGTTTTCGATATTCCAGAAGTACGATTTATCGATGAAAGAAACGAACAATTTCCAATACACTTAATAATTGACCCTTATGAGGTTCAACCAGTTTTTCATTTGAATAAAGTAATAAAAAATGAGACATTCACATTGGGAATAGAACCTGAGCGAAAGTTCTATAACATATTGAAGTTAGAGTTACAAGGTGTAGGGAATCTTGATGACGATTACAACTTAGAATTCAATATTGAAAAATTTAAAATTGATGAATAAAGCTCATATCACTTATAACGTACAAGCGCATTAGCCCTGCAGCAGGCGCAAAAAACTGGGCTACGATTGCCTGCACGTTAAACGTTGCTAAACTAAGTACAGTCATTAAGCTATGATCCCTGATTATCAAATATTATTTTCTGAGTTACAGAAATTGATTAATACAACCTGGTCATTCACATTAACATATTTTTAATACAATGTTGGCATATAGTAGTATAATTTTAAATACTTTCAGAGAAAGGTATTCTTATGTTACTGGATTCAACAGAATTAAAAGCGAAAGACGAACAAATTCAAGTAAGATTTAATGGAATTTTTTATCAGCCATATGATGAAGGAAGTATAATTACTATTGATACCGAAATCAATGACGATAGAATTTTATCCGATGAGGATGATCCTGATTTATTAGTTGATATCAAAAGAGTTCAAGGTAATGTTACAATTGGTGAACAAGAAGATGGATTATTACTATCTTTTTCATTTGATACTTTCAAGAAACCCTGGGCAATTTCATGTTCAAGAATACAACGGGTGGAAGGAATGATTTTCCCACATGAAATTTTAATTGATTTAGATAATATGATTCTTGAAATTCGTTTTGATATTTATTCATGATTAAAAAATATTCTTTATGTTAAGTTCTTTTGATCCGCCATATAATTCAATTGAGAGAGAAAAATTAGCATTCGGTATATATAAATATTTTGTTGTAAATGAAGATGGAGAAAGAATAAAAGAAATTGATGACAAATATTACAACCCAATTTCTATTGGTGTCTACGCTCGTTTAACGGAAATTGAGTTAGTGAGTTCAAAAATAGAACACGAGGTCAATCGAATTAATAATGAAATAGATAATCTAAGAAAATCAATTGATATTGCAAGTGAAATTGAGTCGTTAGAGGATTTTGTAAAAAATAAAATTAGCCCAACTTTTATTCCAAGCGAGCCTGAATTAAAATCAGATTTGCAAAGGAAACTAACCTACCTTAAACTGCAACTTGAAGATATAGAGCATTTTGAAATAGAAAAAAGAGATGTAAATGCTAGTTACTATTTTCATGAGTTTACTTATCGTAAAATTTTACCGAGTTATGACGTTGCAAATTTATTGGAAAAAGGAATTACAGTGGAACATTTTAAATCAATATCTATAAATGAAATTGATGAATATAATGATTATGATATTTATATAGATAAAGTTAAGAGTAAGGAAATTTTACTTAAAGCTATAATTGATGATTCAGGTATTTTACTTATTGATAGCGTAGAAAAGATTGTAAATTTCATACCAGAGTGTTGTTATTTTATTTTAGAATTATCTCGCCATGGAGGAAGCAAATGGTTAGATAAATATGGATCTGATAATTCAGAACCTTTTTTACCGCCTCAAAAACTCATGGCTGTAATAAACCATAAAGGTGATTTTATTTTTACGCCTAAATGGATATCGGAAGAAAAGACTATAAAGTATCAATTCATTAATAAATCTCAAGAAGAGTTTGATATAATTTTTGACATTGATTCTGAGTTTTTTAACTCGACGGGTAACAAAATAGACATTTCAAATTAATGAAATGCTTACTAAAGACATCCTCAGCTGTACAAACATTCTCATGTTCCTGAATGGCCTTTACAATTTGGGTTTCGGTAAATCTTGGCTTTTTCATATTGGGTATTTAAAGTTAACGATTTTGTCAACTTTTAGATAAACGAATTCCGGGTGAACTGACAGTCTTACCCGAATTAATCGAAAACATTTCTTAACTTTAAGATAAAAAAATGGAAAACCCAACAATTGCAGGAAAAACTCCGATCCCGGTTCAATTAGAAGCCGGTAAAACTTACGCATGGTGTTCTTGCGGCAAATCAACTAATCAACCATTTTGTGATGGTTCACATAAAGGTTCTTCTTTTGTTCCAAAAGTATTTGTAGCTGAAGAAACTAAAACAGCCTACTTGTGTAATTGTAAGCATACAAAAAATCCAGGGTTTTGTGATGGCTCGCATAAAACATTGTAGCAGTTTATCACTTTAGGGGTAAGCACCCCACCAAAACCCTTATATTTTAGCAATATATTATCAGTATTATAACACCCCCTGGATATTTTACTCCAAGGGTACCACTTATTTCACCCGATAGTTTACCAGCGTTTCAGTCCAAAGTTTACCACTAGGAGACATGGTTAAGTGAGTTATTTCAGTCCAGGGTTTACCACTTGAAGGGATTTGTAGATAGCATTTTGAAACAGCCTTGCTTTGTAATAAAAGCATCGCTAATCAAGTGATATCAATGCTTCAGATTCGAGCACTCATACTTTCAAAGTATAACCCTTTTACTTTTATATCTGCTCATCTTATTGACAAAACCTGCAGCTATCTTCCAATTGTAGAAATAAAAAAGCCGAGCTTAAATCCTGGCCTGAATTAGTATTTAAATAGTTTTTTCCATTAGTCTTTTTGACAACTCTTCCTTTTTACTTTGTTCAATTGCGTCACACAATTGAATATATTTACAAACGATTTCCTTATTATCTAAACATACTTTTATTAATCTACCAGTAGATAAGGAAGTCATCCCTTCGTTTTCAATATTAGAAATCGTGTTTTTGCTAAACCCTAAAATAATACTAAAAATAGAAGCAGATATTTTATACTTATTTCTAAAATCAATGATTTCACTCGGGTCTGCTGCTCCTTTTGCAATAAGATAGGCAGATTTAAGTGCTTTAATATTTCGTTCTATTTGATTTTTAGTGTAATGTTTAACCTTTACACTTCTATTGATTTTTCCGGTTTCTTCATCTACAGTATGATCAAGATAATAAACTTCAGGGTACTTTAATTTAATTCCTCTAAAAGTTTTTTCAGTCATACCACTAATTTCATTGGTAGGAATGTTTTCTCTTGATAATACTTTCTTGGTTTCCATAATATTAATTTTTAAAAGGCTGTTTCATCGGAAAATCTGGTTCATGATTAGAGAAAAGTAAAATCTGAAAACCGCTCACCTCTAACCCATATTTTAAATAAATTTCAATTTTAGCTTCTGCAATAGTTGTGCAAAATGCACATACATTAAAATCGGCGCTCCAAGAAGGATCAATTCCTCTATAATAATTTTCAGTAGTCAGATTTGATATAGCTGCTTCAATATCACTCACTTCGATATCGTAAACCAGAGCTAAATCTTCCAATTCAGATCCAGCTTTTTTTGTGAAAATAATTTCGAACCATCAGATATTCGCTTCTTAGTTTCATCTAAAAAGTCTTGTATAATGGAAACATTCTCTTCTGTATATGGCAATTGTTTCATTAGTTACTTGCTTTTTTAAAGGTAAGGGTATTTTTTAAAATTCCCAATGATTGGGAATTTTTTTAGCAAATGAAAAGAGCCTGAATTAAGGCTAATTTATTAATATCGTATGAAAATCAATTGGTTATGATTGAATATAAGAGAGCTGATAAATTTCGCACAACAATCTCGCATTGGCGTTGCGGGGGGAATTCTGTGATCCATCAGCCTGGAACTGTTGCAGATAAAGGATACAAAAGAAGAGGATTTATTACTCTTGTAAAAGGCCCTGTTTAGTCAATGAAGTCGGGGTAGCTCTTGTAATAGCCGCTTTAAAAAGTTTACAGGTCTCCGCTTGTGACAGCAGTTTCTATGGCTGTTCTAATTGAGCTTGTCGAATTTCTTCTTTGATTATAGGTCTCAATAGTTCGATCAACTGCTAAACGGAAAGGCCATTTAATAATATTTCACTTGGAGTCATTGCTAAAAGTTATAAAAGAATGGGAAGCTGGATGAATTTCTTAAAATTAATTCCCGCACATTTCAATTGCGAGCTCCCCGACTTTGTGGTGCAAATTTTGGTGCAAATAAAAAAGCAGCTACGGGTATAGACTCGTAACTGCTTGATTATTATATAGCGTTATTGGTGCAAGCTGCAGCAATAACGCTATATAATTTAATAAAAATATCAATTGATTCTTGTTCATATAAATTTGAACGAACCGGAATAATTTTAAATCATTAAAGCAAAAAACGGATCGCTGCTAACTCGCTGCCTATCTGTTGTACTCCCTTTAAAATTCTTTGAGTTTGGGTTGTAGATGGTTTTTTATTTCCTTTTATATATTGAGCAAGAAGGCTTTGGTTCATGCCGATTCTTTCTGATAAGGCTTTTGCATTGATTACTTTATAAAACTCAAAAAAATGAGGTAAATCCAACTTGATTTTTAAATCCTTTTCAGTGATGATTTTGCCCTCTTTCTCAAAATAAAGATTGAGCGCTTCAATAATTTTATTTTTAAGTTCATCCAAGGATTTCCCAACTGTATAAACGGGATATTTTTCAGCATAGGCTGAATAGCCAGTTTTTGTTTTTTCAACTATCATTTCAATTTTCATAAAAATTTTTATTTAATGCCTGCGTCTTTTTTAATTTTCTTTTCCAATCCCTTTCCAACTTCTTGACTGCCATGAAAAGGGCAAACTATCTGTCCTTTTTTAGATGGATGCTCCATTATCATGTGGCTACCTGTTTGCCTTATGACATACCAACCATCCTTTTTAAGTAGTCGAACAAGTTCGCTGGATTTCATTTAGTAAAGGTAATATATTTATTACTTCCTTCGAAAATTTAAATAATCATATACAATAAAAAAGGATCATACTTTAAAAGTATAACCCTTTTACTTTAATAACTGATCCCCTAATTGACAAAACCTGCAGCTATCTTCCAATTGTAGAAATAAAAAAGCCGAGATAAAATCCCGGCTTTAAGTAGAGTGAGTTTGAGTTTGAGAGCGAAGAAAAATCAGTGTAGGAAAACTTCCCACACCCAATCTCGCTCTCACACTGATTTTGCTCCCCCTATTGAAGGAAGATGCAGCTATTTTGGGTTTCCTGTAATAAAAAAGCGCATCCGGGAATGAATGCGCTTAGTGTGAGTGTGAGTTTGAGTGTGAAGAAAAATCAGTGTAGGAAAACTTCCCACACCCAATCTCGCTCTCACACTGATTTTGCTCCCCTTATTGAAGGAAGATGCAGCTATTTTGGGTTTCCTGTAATAAAAAAGCGCATCCGGGAATGAATGCGCTTAGTGTGAGTGTGAGTTTGAGTGTGAGTTTGATTGTGAAGAAAAATCAGTGTAGGAAAACTTCCCACACCCAATCTCGCTCTCACACTGATTTTGCTCCCCCTTCAGGACTTGAACCTGAGACCCTCTGATTAACAGTCAGATGCTCTAACCAACTGAGCTAAGGAGGAATATGCTTTCCCGCTATCGGCGGATTGCAAAAGTAGGGGAAAATTTATTGGAGATGAAATCAGAAGGCAAAAAAAACTCAAATTATATCTATTTCGGGCGGCTCAGGCAGGCCTATATACAATCCATCGGCCTTTTGTTCCAATATATAGGTAGTTAAACGGTAGCCCTCACCCGAACTGTTATAGCCATTTTGGAGGCGAAATCGGTAGTGGTGGAGTGGACAAACAATTTCTCCGCGAGCATTCAGGCATCCATCGGCCAGGGGGGCGCCGGCATGTGGACAGGTGGCGGATACGGCCTTGCAGGCTTCGCCTACCTTTGCCAGTAAACGATCTTTACCGCGCACTTGTACCACACAAATGCCATTTTCCTGCCAGGGAAGTGCGTTGGCGTGCTCGGCTATTTTATACCAGTACAGCATGGATACTGCTATTAATAAATCATGGTTTTGTAAGGATAGCGGATGCCGTACATGTCGCGCACTTTTTCTAAAATCAGGTTGCGCAATGCCTCCAGGTTGTCGCGCTCTGTTGCCGAAACGAATACACACTGATTTTGCGTGGCTTCCTCCCAGCGATGGCGTAAATCGCGGAGAATCTCTTCTTTTACCTCCTCCGATAGCCACTGATCAAAATGCCGTTCTACATATAAGTCCATCTTATTAAATATGGTAAGTATGGGCTTTTCAAAGGCTTTCAACTCCTGCAGGGTTTTATTTACTACGCCAATCTGCTCTTCGTATTGCGGATGCGAAGTGTCTACCACATGCAATAAAATATCCGCCTCTCGCACTTCATCTAGGGTGCTTTTAAAGCTTTCTACCAGATGATGGGGCAGCTTGCGGATAAAGCCCACCGTATCACTCAACAAAAAAGGCGTATTCTCAAATACTACCTTACGGGTGGTGGTATCCAGGGTGGCAAAGAGTTTGTTTTCGGCAAATACTTCTGCCTTACTCAATACATTCATCAAAGTACTCTTGCCCACATTGGTATAGCCTACCAATGCCACCCGTATTAATTCACCCCGCTCTTTGCGCTGGGTGAAGGATTGTTTGTCTATTTCGGCTAATCGCTTACGTAACAGCGATATTTTGTCTTTCACAATCCGGCGGTCGGTTTCAATCTCTGTTTCCCCCGGGCCCCGGGTGCCAATGCCCCCTCCTTGCCGCTCAAGGTGTTTCCATAAGCCCTTGAGGCGAGGTAATAAATATTGGTATTGGGCTAGCTCCACCTGCACTTTACTTTGGGCGGTGCGGGCGCGACTGGCAAAAATGTCGAGAATCAAATCACTCCGATCGATTGTTTTTACGCCTAGCTCTTTTTCTATATTGGATATCTGCGAGCCCGTAAGTTCATCATCAAATATCACCAGCGGAATACCTTTTTGTTTTACGTATTGTTTAATTTCTTCCAGCTTACCCTTGCCCACAAAGGTTCTACTGTCCGGATGCGGCAATCTTTGGGTAAACCGTTTTACGGCGATTGCTCCGGCAGTTTCCGACAAAAAAGTGAGCTCATCCAGGTATTCGTTTACCTGTATTTCGGTATGTTCTTTCTGTATCACCCCCACTAACACGGCCTGGTCTTCTTTAAAAGCGGCTGATTTTCTTTCAATCAAGCGAAATTATTTTATACAAAGGTAGTTCAATTGACAGCCCCTTAAACAAAAACCCGTACGCTAGAGGCGGACGGGTCTGTAAATATTTAATGGAGTGGTAGACTATAATCCGCTGATAGTAATACCAAACGAGAATTTGTTCATCACGGGTCCGGCGCCATCTTTTAGCACACCAAGTACCTGGTAGCCCGCATCCAGCGAAATAAATCCATACCCCACCCTTCCCGTAAGTGCCAGCATGGTTCCGTTGAAGAAACGTTTTTGACTTTCTTTCTGAATATATGTTGGCCCATATATCGAGAAATCGTTTTTGGTAAGCAGGTTTTTACCCTTGGTATGCGTTTTGAGCAGCGTACCTACTTTTACACCCAAAGCCGCTTTCCACGATTTATTCGGGTTTTCGGGGTTTGAATAGTAGCGTACTTCTACAGGTATTTCGGCATACACATTGGTAACCTTGTACTTTTTATAGTGATCGGTACTGTCTACTCTGGTAAAAGGCAAACGAGCTGTGTTGGCCTTAATGTCAACCTTTGTATTATTAAAGAAAATATGACTGCTTCCGATGCCTAGTCCAAATGCCACGCTAAACCGGGCATTAGATTTAAAAGGCTTGTCTAGCATTACATACATATTAAAATGTCTGCTGAAACCATTTCCTATGCGAACACTATCGGGGCGGTTCAACCAGGTGTCTGAGCCATATTGTATCATAAAATGATCAGCCGCCCTAGATGATAGGTCAACCTTACTCCAATCCTTCTTGGGCATTACCGGGGTAGCTACCACTGCCTGTTTTTTTACAGAGGGCTTGGGTTTTTTGGTAACAGCCGAATCTTTAGCAGTCGATTGGGAATAACTCACCAGCGCAGCCGGTATCACAAATAATAAAAGCAGTAGTTTCTTCATGTGGTAACGTTGAACAGCAATCATTTGCTGTAGCGGGGCAAAAATAACTGAATTGGCCGCATTCAGAGGGTTAAAAATTAGTCAAAAATAAATAAATACCTCCCTTCAACCCCTAAAACCAAGTCCAAACGCACTAATCGACGCCTATTAACACCCCCGGCCAACCCAAACAACCTATCTTTGCCCTATTATTTATTAAACAAGCAATTTTGAAATTTACTGAGTTAGGCCTGGATGAAAGAATAATTGAGGGGATTGATTCAATGGGATACGAAACGGCCACCCCGGTGCAGGAGCAGGTGATACAACCCATAATGGCTGGCAAGGATATCATTGCCTCCGCACAAACCGGCACCGGCAAAACAGCCGCTTTTTTGTTGCCGGTAATTCACAGGATACTTACCGAGCCCCAGGATGAGCCCCAGATTAAAGCACTGATTATTGTACCTACCCGCGAGCTAGCGGTGCAGATTGAGCAGGCAATGGAAGGACTATCGTACTTTACCTCTGTTAGTTCTATGGCGGTATACGGGGGAGGGGATGGTATAAATTTTTCTTTAGAAAAGAAAGCACTTACCACCGGGGTAGACGTGGTGATTTGTACGCCCGGGCGGATGATTACCCACCTGAATATGGGGTATGTGCAGGTAAAATCGCTCAAATACCTGATTTTAGATGAGGCCGACCGGATGCTGGATATGGGATTTAATGATGATATTATGAAAATCATCTCCCACTTGCCCAAGCAACGGCAGAATTTGTTGTTTTCGGCAACCATGCCTTCGAAAATGCGGGAGTTGGCCCGAAAAATTTTGCATAATCCATTAGAGATAAATATTGCTGTTTCTAAACCACCTGAGCAAATCGTGCAAGAAGCTTTTGTGGTATATGAGCCGCAGAAAATTCCCTTAATCAAAGCGCTGTTGGCGGGAAGAGAGCAGCAGAGTGTGATAGTTTTTTGCTCGCGAAAGCAACAGGTGAAGCAGCTTACCCGCGATTTACAGCGTGCCAACCTGCAGGCCAATGAAATTCATGCCGATCTGGAGCAAACTCAGCGCGAACAGGTATTACAGGATTTCCGCAATCGTAAGGTGAAGGTACTGGTAGCTACCGACATCCTTAGCCGCGGTATTGATGTGGAAGATATTGATCTGGTAATTAATTATGATGTTCCCCACGATGGCGAAGATTATATCCACCGCATCGGAAGAACCGCCCGTGCCGAAAGTAAGGGTACGGCGTATACCTTTATTACCGAAGGAGAGCAGGCATCTTTTGGTCGCATAGAAAAATTATTGGGGAAAGAGGTAACTAAAAGTCCGGTTCCCGAACAGCTTGGCCCAACACCTGCCTATAATCCACGAGTAGCTCGCCCTGCTGGTCGTGGTGGACAATACCCGCAACGCCCCAACAGAGGTGGGCATACGGATTCCCATTCGAAAGGTACCCGGCATCAGGGATTTCGCTCTTCTGTACATCGGCCTAAAGGATCTTCTAACAGTTCTGCAAACGGGTAGGGTGATTTATGGATGTTGGTTGGTAAGGCTATCTGGCCGCAAATTTCCCGCAGGGTCTTTCAATAAAATGCTGTTTTCGTTAATCAGTGATGAGAGGTAGCTGTTGTGCAGCGAGTCGATTGGACTATTTTTCAGAAACCAGCTTTGGGTGGGTTGATTAGGTTGATGCCAGCGGACTATCTTACACTTACACTGCGCATTTTCCAGTGAATTGTACACTTCTTCCAGGGTACCGCCCTTGCCTATTTTTTGATATACTTCGCGGATGCCAATAATCTGATTGAATTTGCCTACATCAAAATTCCAGGAGGCAGACATCACATTTACATAAGGAGAGGCCGGACTGTGTTGAAGGCTAAGTAGTGAGTGGCGGGGTGATTCTATTTGTTGTGAGTTATTTTTTACATGGGTATGGATAGATACCAGTCCCGGGCTCTCGAATTGGGCATAGCCACTATGATTGAAGCTGGCTCCATATCTTTCTACCAAAAAATATCCTTCGGGCTGGTAGGTAATCTGCACCAGATTGGCCACTATTTTATGGTATCGCTCCGGATCAGATTGCCGAACCTGCGGTGAACCGGTATAGCAAATCCAGATACCTTGTAAACTATCAATTTCAGCAGCAGTGGGCTGATAGGGCAGCAAGCTCATTTGTTTGCTGAGGCGTTGATGGGAGAGATGCGATTTGTAATAAAGTATCCCGAGGATAATGGATACCAAACCGAAAGCTCCCACCAGTAACTTCAACCATTTTATAGAGGTAGGATTACGCGAAAGTGGGCTGGACTGTAATTCCTGCAGCTGATTTTTAAGCTGTTCATTTTCCTGATAAACAGATAAGGACTCTCCAACCTGCGAATCTTCGGCTTTTATTTTTTTCTCTAACTGTTCATCAACCGGATTCAATTCGAATCCTTGTCTACCTACCTTATACAGATATATATAGCAGGCATCTACCAAAAAGGGCCTTGGGTTGGCTACTAACCCCATAAAAGCATCTCTTATTTGCCCGCCGGTTATATCATATTTTCTAAAGGGATACTCCGTGCTATGCTTTTTTGCGTCTGGCGTATAGGGGATATGTTGCAGAGATTCTGCCGTTTGGGGGAGTCGGTTGCTGATTTCACTTAATAAAATAGAAAGGGGCTCGTAGTTTTTCTTGTTAGTGTTGGGCACCAAAGCCATGCCAGTTTCCTGCTGATATTTTTCGATACAGCGGGTTAGGAGATAAATTATTTCAGCCCTGGATACAGTCAAAAAATTACAAATTATTGATAGTCAATCAAATGTGAAATTTCGGAAATATGCCCCCTGTTTCTGATTTCATTAAAGTTAAAGAAAGTTTAACAAAACTAATCTTTTTGATAGCAGATGTTGTTTATTGAGGATTGATTTACATTTTTTATAACACAATTATTTCTATATGAAAAGAATCGCCACAATTGCAGCCCTTTGGGTAACACTATTAGGATTGCTACCCCAGGCAGGCTTTTCGCAAAACACTGCACCCGAAAGTAGAACTATTAAGGGTAAAGTGGTATTACAACGCGAAAACACCCCACTAGGTAATGTTTCTGTGCAAACGTCTAAAAGCAAAACCGGAACCGTTACTGCCGAGGATGGAACTTTTACCATCGTACTTAAAAAAGGGGAAACCTTACGTTTTAGCCGGGTAGATCTGCAGTCGGAAACTGTATCTACCTTCCCCAACCAATCACTTACCGTTCAAATGCAGCAGGCAGAGAATAACCTGGAAGATGTATTGGTGGTTGCTTATTCTAATCAGCGCAAGAAAACATTCACTGGTTCGGTAGGTACCATTAAAAATACGGTAATCGAATCTGCTCCCAATGCCTCTGTGCAGGAAACTATGCAGGGCAATATTGCCGGGGTGCAAAGTACCAACGGATCGGGTCAGCCGGGAAGTGTGCCCAATATTCGTATTCGGGGTGTAGGCTCTATCAATGCATCAGCGGCTCCATTGTATGTTATAGATGGTATCCCGGTTGTGAGCGGAGATATTTCCGGATTGAACAGTAATACCATTGCTGGATTGAACGCCAACGATATTGAAAATCTTACGGTATTGAAAGATGCAAGTGCTACCTCTTTATATGGTTCACGAGGTGCGAACGGGGTAATATTAATTACCACCAAAAAAGGGAAGGCAGGAAAAACTAAGTTGGGATTAATTTATCAGCGTGGAGTAACCAGCAATACCATTCGGGAAGAACAAAAAACACTAACTACTCCCCAGTACTTACAATATTATAAGGAGGGTTGGGTAAATGCAGGCAACAGAGCCAGTTCTTTCGATTCTTTGTTGGCTGCTAATAGTGTGGACCCAACCATAAATACCGATTGGTTTGATAAAGTACTTCGTCAGGGTAACTATTCACAGTATAACCTGAACGCCAGTGGGGGAAGTGATAAAACTACTTATTTCTTATCTGGAAGCTATTATAAATCGGATGCCCCTACTAAAAACATCGACTACGATAAAGCCACGTATCGGGTAAATATTAACTCTGAAATTGCCAAGAGCATAACTATCAAAGGAGGCATCAGCGGAAGCTATCAGCGTACCAGTAACTTTTTGGGCGGTAGTTTCTTTGGAAACCCAGTCCGCGCCATGTATCGCCTGGCTCCTTGGTTACCCGTTTATAAAAGTGATGGTACAACCTACGAGCTCGGTTACAACAGCGGATACAATCCGGTTGCTGTGCTGGAAACCACCAAGCGAAATGCAAAAACCTATAATATTTCAGCGGTATTGAGTCCTACCATTCGTTTAGCCAAGGGCCTCACTTTTGAAGGAAATTATGCATTAGATTTCAACCACGCGTTTAGAAGTATTTACTACGATTCCCGAGTGGGAAATGCCAATGTGGCTGCAGGGGGTGTTATCAGCAACTACTCGCAGGATATTGTTAACTGGATAACCACCAATATCGTTCGGTATAAAACCACTATTAAAGACGACCATGATCTGGAACTTTTTGCCGGTATTGAGCACCAAAGTAGAACAGATGTGGATATCAACATTGAAGTAAACGGAATTGCTCCGGGTACCAATACGCCTGCTGGTGGTTCTAATCCTGTATTAACTACAGGAACAGAAACCGGCAATCGCATAATGAGTAAATTTTTAAATGGTAATTATAGCTATAACGATCGCTTCTTTGTATCAGGATCTATTCGTGAGGATGCTTCTTCCCGTTTTGCCAAGAATTTTCAATCAGCCGTATTCTGGTCGATTGGTGCGGGCTGGAATATCAGCAATGAAAAATTCTTTAAAGTAGATTGGGTAAAAGAATTACGGATAAGAGCCAGCTATGGATATACCGGTAATCAGGGTATTGATAACTTCGAATCGCAGGGATTGTATTCTGCAGGTAGCGACTACGATTTCCGTTCTGGACTTACCCTTTCTCAGTTGGCCAATGATAACCTTACCTGGGAAAAAAACATTCCCTTTAACATAGGGCTTGATTTCTCGCTGGCGAAAGGCCGCTTTTCGGGATCCATCGAATATTATAACCGCCTTAGTAGTAATTTATTAATAAGTCAGCCAATACCCAGTGTAAATGGTGTAACCAGCATTACAGTAAATAGTGGTGCCATGCGCAATAGTGGTATGGAATTAACGCTTTCGTCTATAAACATAGCACCAACAACTGCCCGTGGATTAAAATGGACCACCGATTTTAATATTACTACAAACCGTAATCGGGTAACGGAACTGGATCCTTCTTATCCTTCTGGAAGCTATTTGCGTAGAGTGGGCTATGATTTTTATACCCATTTCCAAAGGGCCTATGCGGGTGTAAATCCAGATAATGGCGAACAGCAGTGGTTCACAAATGCTGCCAAAGATAGTACCACCAATGTGTTTACTACCGCATTACCTCGGCAAGCTTTTGGATCTGCTTCTCCTAAGTTTTACGGAGGTCTTACCAACTCCTTTACTTATCATGGCATTGGACTTAGCTTTCAGTTCTATGCATTCTGGGGAAATACGATTTATGATGAATATGGCTACTTGCAAAAAACAGATGCCAATCTGGGATTCTCCGATCAGAGCAATGGCTTAAGCAGATATGAATATGAAAGACGCTGGACAACGGTTGGACAAAAAACTGATGTGCCTAAGCCGATATTCCTGGGGCCTACTGCCGGAAGCAGTCCAGAAAGTAGTCGCTTTTTATATAATGGTAGCTATGTACGTTTACGGGATGTTACCTTATCGTATACCATTGCTCCCAAGATGCTGTCTAAATGGAAAATCAACAGTGCCCGAATTTATATGCGTGCACAGAATTTATTCACCATCACCAAAGACAAGCGATTTAATACCGATCCGGAAGTTTCTGTAGACGGGGTATTGTCTCAGCGTCCGCCCGTATTCAGAACCGTATTGTTAGGTATAGATATCAATTTATAATTCCAGAAAAAATGAAGAATATGAAAAAGTCATTATTAATAATTTTTGCCGGCTGTTTGTTGGTTGCTTGTAATAAAGATTTCCTGGAAGTGAAGCCACAGCAAAGCGTGTTAACTACGGATGTGTTTTCTCAGGTATCCACCTCCCGCGCTGCCGTAAACGGATTGTATTCACTGATGCAATCGTACAGTTATTATGGAAGAGATGCTATGGTAATTCCAGAAGTAATATCTGATAATTTAACAAGAAGCGTTAGAACGGGTAATCGATATACCGGCATGAATACCTTAACGCATACTGCTACGGATGCCAATGTAAGCCGTATGTGGAATCAGATGTATCAGGTAATTACCAATGCCAATGCGGTTATTGCCAATGAGGAGAATATCAAAAAAGTAGCCACCGCTTTAGAGCAGGAAGAAGCGCTGCAATTAGTGGGAGAAGCTTTTGCAGTAAGAGCATTGGTATATTTTGATCTGGCCAAATTCTTTGGTCGTCCGTTAAAGTTTACTGCGAATGGTTCTCACCTTTGTGTGCCATTGGTTTTAAAGGCAATAACCACCATCGAAGACGTAGTATTTCCTGCCCGTAATACAGCTGCAGAAGTATATGCACAAATTGATAAGGATATTGAAGAAGCAGTAAAGCGCATGCCCGTTAGTGGAGGCGTAATCAGCAGCGGAACTGTAAACAACGCCCTGTTCAGAACCCGTTTAAACCGCTTGAGTGTATTAGCGCTGCGTGCCAGAATTGCAATCTTTAAAGAAGACTGGGCAACGGCGGTAACTGCTTCCACTGAAGTGATTGCTTCAGGAAAATATTCCTTGTATCCGTATAGTTCTATGGTGCAAGACTTCCGAACCCAAAACAGTATTGAGTCTATTTTTGAAGTAGTTAATAATTCCAACGACAATCCCGGCACCGATTCTTATGCTTATTTATCTAGTCAGCAGGGATATGGTGAATTGCTGGGTACGCTTACTAGCATGAACAGTAGAAGCACGGGAACAACACTTTCCACTTTCCGGAGTTTATATGAAGCCTATACTGCTACCGATGTTCGCAGAGGTTTTGTTGCCTTGGGAAATCGTAATTCACTGGGTGGAGAAACCAATGTACCGCTTTGTACCAAGTATGTAAATATCAGCACGTATCAAGAAAACATCAAAGTGCTACGCGTAGCGGAAATGTATTTGTCTCGCGGAGAAGCATTGGCACGGTTGGCAATTGCAAATAATGATGCCAACCTGTTGAACTCCTCCCTTACCGATATTAACCTGATTAGAAAACTACGCGACACTGCTTCTAGTACCAGACCCTATGTGGCTTCATTATTAGCTACTCCTCCGGTGGGTTCTATTCGGGCTACAGCTTTTGTGGATAGTATTATTGTTGAAAGAAGAAAGGAGTTTGCGTTAGAAGGGCAGCGTTTGTTTGATTTAAACAGAACCCAAACGAATTTTGTAAAAATTAATGCAGGTGGTAATGGCGCTTCCCGATTAATTTCATATGCCACGATAACTAATCAATACACGCTTCGTACAATTCTGCCCATACCGGTATCTCAAGTGCAGAATAATCCGAATATGGTGCAAAATCCCGGATTCTAATGAATAGGGTAAATAACAAGTTTGCTATCTATTCGCAAGTGTTTACAAGTTGGTTGCTGTTCATAGTAATATTGAGCAGCACCCAGCTGCAAGCTGCTGAAAAGCGCGATACCATTCGGGTATTGTTTGTGGGCAACAGCTATGTGTATTATAATAATCTGGCTCAGTTGATTAACCTGCTAACCGAGGGCATGGAAACGCAATTGATTTGCACTAAGTCAACTGTAGGGGCTGCCCACCTGGGTGAACATTGGCGCGGATTGCGTGGATTGCGTTCTAAAGAACTGATCACCCAAAAGAAGTACGATGTAGTGGTAATTCAGGATAATAGCATGTGGCCTATTGAGCATAAAGATAGTCTACTGAATTATGGAGCAATGTTTTGCAAACTGATTCGCGAGCGGGGTGCTACACCCTTTTTGTATACTACCTGGGCCCGGCAGAAAACACCGGAAACCCAGTCGGTGATTACACAGGCCTATCAGGAGCTATCTGCCAACACCGGAGCCACTCGGGTACCGGTAGGGGATGCCTGGCAGTTGACAAGGGAGCTTCATCCGGAGTTGAACCTGTTTTTTACCGACGGATCACATCCTTCTAATTTGGGAACTTTTTTAATTGCATTGAGTTTTATAAAAAAAATAACCGGACAACTACCTTCTAAATTTCAAACAGTATATAATTATCCGGATAAAGACGGGGAATCATTTCGATTGATGCAGCTCACGGAGCAGGAAATGAAATTATGTGCCGAAATGGTTGAGCAAATTCAGCGTAAATAAAATCAGTAATACCCCGCACATGATAAAGAAGTTAATTACCAATTTAACCTTTTGGGTATTACTTGCTATTACCGCTGGTATACTGTTGGGGCACTTTAGTCCGGCAACAGCCGTAAAGATGAAGCCCCTCGGCGACTATTTTATTCAGGTGGTAAAATGGTTTATTGGTCCTATTATTTTTATTACCATGGTTACCGGCATTTCCGGAATGGGTGATTTGAAAAAAGTGGGTAGGGTTGGCGGAAAAGCCTTACTCTATTTTGAGATAGTTACTACTATTGCTTTGATTATCGGCATGGCAGTTGGCTGGATTTTTAAACCCGGAGCGGGCATCAATACCAAGGCGGCCGGAAATGCAGACATTTCTAAATACAAATCGGGCAATGCTTCTATATCGTGGATAGATTTTTTTAAAGACAATAGCACCATTCAGGTTTTACTCATAGCCATTGTGGTGGGTATTGTTATCAGCCGCAGTGTGCGCAGAGAGCAAGTGCTGCATTACTTTTATATCGCCTCTTCTTATGTGTTTAAGGCACTGCATTGGGTTATGAAGCTGGCTCCGATAGGGGCTTTTGGCGGAATGGCGTATACAATTGGTAAATATGGAGTTGCTTCCCTGCTGCCCTTGGGTAAATTGATGTTATGCGTATATCTTACCATGGCATTGTTTATTTTTTTGATATTGGGAGGTTTGCTCAAATATTATTCTATCAGCATACTAGCTTTTCTTGCCTACATAAAAAATGAGTTGCTGATTGTGCTCGGAACTTCCTCTTCCGAAGCGGGTTTGCCATCCCTGATGGAAAAACTGGAGGCAATGGGATGCCATAAATCGGTGGTTGGTTTGGTGGTGCCGGCCGGCTATTCGTTTAACCTGGATGGAACTTCTATTTATTTATCGATGGCCATGATTTTTCTGGCGCAGGTATTTGATATCAACCTGAATTTCTCTCAAATCATCACCATCATTGGTATATTGATGGTTACCTCCAAGGGGGCTGCCGGTGTTACGGGTAGTGGCTTTATTATATTAGCCTCTACCTTAACGGCTACAAAGGTTATACCGATTGAAGGACTGGCACTTTTGTTAGGCGTAGATCGATTTATGTCGGAAGCTAGGGCCATCACTAATTTTATTGGCAATGGTGTGGCTACTGTTGTTATCTCCCACCACGAAAAAATGTTTGATAAGGGGCGCATGCACAAGGCTTTTGGCCATAAGGGGTTGCATCGGGTTGATTAGTCCTTTTTTAAGATGTTTTTTAGAATCTACCCTGGTTTTTAAAAATCTCGCAATTCATAATTGGTATTTCTACCCCCTTCATTTTCTTGCTGTATAATTCCTTTTTCAATCAGGTCTTTTATATCGCGAAGTGCAGTGTCGGAAGAACATTTTGCCATTTTCGCCCATTTGGATGTTTTAAGTGTCCCCTCCAATCCATCTAATAGTTTATTGAGCATATATCGCTGTCGATCATTTAATGCTGTTGTTTCATGTATTTGCCAAAATATAGCTTTTCTCCAAATATTTTGTAAACTTTTTTCTGAAGATAGCAATGCATTTTTCAAACAATGTAGAAACCAGTTTATCCATTCACTAATATCTCCCGAACTATGTTGCATGCTTTGTAAAACAGCATAGTACTGTTTACGCTCTGCCAGTATTTGACTGGAAATGCTGTAATATCTTTCGGATGTTCCTTCCGACCTTGCAAGTAGGAGGTCACTCAGTGCTCTTGCTATTCTGCCATTCCCATCATCAAAAGGGTGTATGATGATAAACCAAAAATGCGCAATGGCTGATTTGATTACGGGATCTATGGGTTGACTATTGTTGAACCACACCAGGAATTTGTTCATTGCTGCCTTTACTTCTTTAGCTGGCAGGGCAACGTAATGTATTTTTTCTTTACCCATTGCTCCTGAAACGATTTGCATTTCTTCTGAGCGATACCTGGCTGTCTCAATTTTAACCATTCCGCTATATCCGGTTGGGAAAAGTGCAGCATGCCATGCAAACAGTCTTTTATTGGTTAGCGGCTGCTGAAATTGCCGAGTTGCATCCAGCATCATTTCTACCACACCTTCCACATTTCTATTGCTTGGAACTAGTCCGGCAATATTGATTCCCAATTTTCTGGCAATGGACGACCGGACTTGTGCGTAATCAAATTTCTCTCCTTCTATTTCTGAGGTGCTAACTACATCTAAGGTGAGCGCTCTGAGTGAGGCTTCCTCTTGCGTGTTAAATCCAACCGTTTTCATTTGTCCAAGCAGCTTCCCTTGCAGATGTCTTACCTCACCAAGTAGTAGATTTACGTCCACCTCTTGCCAAGTAAAGGTTGTCCAGTTTTCATATTCATAGATGTATTTTGCCATCGTAAACATCAATTATGCGGCCAAAATAGCTCTTTTTCTCCGCATTATTGCGGCGAATAAAGTAATTATTCGCCGCATATATAATGGCAACATTTAATAAATAGCTGCCCGTATCTGAATCGTGGCGAACAGCTAAAGACTGCACTTTTGCTTCCGGCAAGTTAATTTGGCTTATAAATATTGCTGAATTATTAGATTCTGTACGCCTTTAGCGATTGCGCCAGCTTGGGTTTAGGTAAAACCCGGTCTTCATTTTTTGGTGATTTTACCGGGTGTTGTATTGTCATTCGCATAAATTATATTTATATATGAGCGACTGTTTTAATAAATTTTATTAATTGATAGCATTAATTTTTTTTATTGTATGGAGGGGTTTCGTTTCAAAAATCGAATTTATTGGTAAATACAAGAAAAAAAGTGACAACTAATCACTTATTTTATTGTTAATTGAATGTTAAGTATTAATATTGCTTCGCTTTAACTAAAACCTAGATTATGAGAAAAACATTATTGATGATGTTGCTAATGCTTGCCACAGTAGTGCAGGTATGGGCACAGGGGCGGTCTATATCCGGAAAAGTAGTGGATGTAAAAACCGGCCAACCCCTTTCCGGAGTTACGATTAGTTCTGGTGGCAAGAACACCATTACTGATGCTACCGGAAGTTTCAAATTAAATACAACGGCCAACACTGTTTCGGTGATGATTGTTGGATATGAAAAATCAGAAGTAAAGTTGGGTAGTTCCAACACCGTAAATTTTTCGCTGAATCCTTCCAGTCAGGAATTGGATGAAGTAGTGGTTGTTGGATACGGTACTGCAAAGAAGAAAAAGGATGTTGCAGGGTCTGTGGTACAAATTAACGCTGATAGGGTTCAGGATCGTCCTGCAGCGAATATATTGGATGCTTTGCAGGGTCAGGTACCAGGGCTGCAAATTTATAGTAGCTCAGGGGAGCCATCTGCCACTCCTTCTGTAAGGTTAAATGGTGTTGGATCCTTAGGTGCGAGCTCCACTCCGCTATATTTACTGGATGGGGTGCCTATAGATCCTGGAACAGTACTAAGTTTAAATCCAGAGGATTTTGAATCAGTAACAGTTTTGAGAGATGCCTCAGCTACCTCTATTTATGGATCTAGGGCTGCGAATGGTGTAATTTATTTTACCACCAAAAAAGGTAGAGCAAATCGCTCTCAAATCTCTTTAAATACGCAGTATGCGGTATCCAGTTTAGTGAAGCCAACCTTAGATATGTTCAATGGTTTTATGAATACTAAGCAGCTTACAGACTTTTGGGTAGCTTCTGGATACCAGACTCAGGCACAGGTAAACAATTTATTAAATACCTATAATGCAGATACTAAATGGTATCAAACCTACTATCGTCAGAATGTTCCAACTAGTCAAATAGATTTGAATGTTTCTGGAGGCGGAGGAAAAACAACCTACTATATTTCCGGAAGCTATTTTGATCAGGAAGGGTTGGCTTTCCGTTCTGGATATAAGCGGTATACGCTTCGATCTAATCTTACTACTACTGTAAATGATTGGTTTCAGATGGGAATGAATTTATTTGGTGGATATGATGAACGCCAGACTAATCCTTATGGATCTAATAGTACCAATCGTGGGTTGGCTCTGTTGGCGGCGCCTTTTTATTCTCCCTTTGACGCCAATGGGCAGCCTTATCCAAACTTAATTCCTGGATGGGCAAGATATAATCCTGAATATTTGGCGAATACAAATCAGGGCTATTCCAATAATTTGCAATTCAATCCAAGTGGATATATTCAGTTGAGTCCACTTAAAGGGCTTACTTTAAAAGCACAGGCAGGGCTAGAGTTTTACGATTTTAGAGCAACCGCTATTCGTTTGCCTTCATTTATTGGCTCTCTTAATAATGGGGCAACCAGTGAAGAATTCACTAGAGGAAGTACTAAAACCCTTACCAACACTGCGGAATATCGCTTTACGCTTAAAGACAAACATAGCTTTACAGCTTTGGCGGGACAGGAATTTATCCAAAGCGCTACAACTGCTTTTGGGGGAAGCTCAACCGGCCAAACGGACGACAGGTTAATTACTGTATCTGCAGGACCAACCAATTTTGCTGCTTCTTCCAGTAGAACCGAGTATGCTTATGCATCTTATTTCGGAAGAATAAATTATAATTTTGATTCTAAGTATTTTATAGATCTCTCAGTTAGAAATGACCAGTCCTCAAGATTTGGTCGTGACACAAGAGGGGCAACTTTTTACTCAGTAGGTACTATGTGGAAAGCTAGCAAAGAATCCTTCTTAAGAAATAGCAAGTGGGTGAATGAATTAAATGTAAAAGCTACTATTGGAACCAGCGGTAACTCATCAATCGGTAACTATCAGTCACTAGCTACTGTTTCTAATTCATTATACAATGCTGGAACAACATTTGGAATTTCTGCAGCAGGTAATCCCTTACTTTCTTGGGAAACACAGCGTCAGATAAATTTGGGAATTTCGGGTACGATTTTCAAAAAGCTGAATTTTGATATTGAGGTGTATGACAGAAATACCAATAACATGTTGGTTAGTGTACCTTATGCATTTACTTCAGGATTCTCCAACATTACATCAAACGTGGGTAGTTTGAACAATCGTGGTTTAAATGCCAATTTGAATTACGACTTTATCAAGAAAAAAGATGCCGGATTAAATGTATATGTGAATATTGGATATACAGAGCAGAAAATTACCGAACTGTTTCAGGGAAAGCAATTTTACATTATTCCTAATACTGGCGTGAGTTGGGCGGTAGGACAACCTGTTTCTTTCTTCTATCCAATATTTGCCCAAGTGAATGCTGCAAATGGTAATCCTGAGTGGTATTTGCCAAGCACAGATCCCAACCAAATTGTTAATACGAATAAAGATCCTAACAGGGTAACCAGCACATTCAATACGAATGCATTACAACAAAATACTGGTATTAAGCGGTATGCTCCATTAACCGGCGGTTTTGGTTTAATTGGAAACTATAAACAATTCTCGATCAATCTTGATTTTTCCTTTGCAAAAGGTAAATACATGATTAATAATGATCGTTACTTCTTCGAGAATCCGAGTCAGTTCCCTGGATTTAACCAGGCAGTTTCCATTTTAGATTATTGGAAAAAAGCTGGAGATGTTGCTCGCTTTCCAAGATATGGAATTCAGTTCACTCAATTTGATAGTCGTTTAATTGAAGATGCCTCTTTTATGCGCTTAAAAAATCTGACAATAGCGTATAATGTTTCAAGAGATGTTTTAGCTAGGACCAAAGTGATTAGCGGACTTAGATTTTTTGCAACATTTAGAAATGTTTGGACATTGACGAATTACACTGGCCCAGATCCTGAAGTTGATACGAATGTTACATTGGGAGCAAATCCTAATACAACTCAGGTTGCTTTAGGAGTAGGTATACAATTCTAATTCAGGCATATAACTATTTAAAAGAATTAAAATGAAAAGAATAAAAATGATAAATGCGATTGCTCTTATTGGAGTAATACTCGTATTTGGATCCTGTCAGAAAAAATTAGATCTGTACCCGTTTAATGCAATTGAGCTATCACAGTCTTTCAAAACTGTAAAAGATGCCTCAACTTGGAATGGTGGGTTATATGCAGATTTACGTGGACGTACCTATGGTTCTTATATGTTTGCTACAGATGTACAGGCTGATCAATTAAATGCGTCGCTCGATTTCGGAAATCGTAATGGTAATCCCCATCGTTGGGGCCAAAGCTTTTTGGCAGAGGATGGATTGCTGAGTGGTATCTGGTCTGGATATTATTTTGCCTTACGAAACGTAAATGCTGCTATTGCTGGCTTTGAAACTATTCCCACAGCAACTGCTGCCGAAGGAGATTCACTGAGAAGGTTTAAGTCTGATTGCTATTTTGCACGGGCTTTTTACTATCATCAATTAATACAACGCTATGCAAAGGCTTACAACCCTTCTACGGCGAGTACAGACTTAGGTGTGCCACTAGTATTAAAATATGATATCAATGCGCTGCCCGCAAGAGCATCTGTAAAAGAGGTATACGACCAGATTTTAAGTGATATTAACACTTCCAAAACATTGGCAACAGTGGCATCAGCCAGAGCAAATAGCGCAGGTGCCATGAGGGTTACAACGGATGCAATTGCAGCTTTAGAGGCGCGCGTTAGACTAGATATTCAAGATTGGCCGGGGGCAATTGCTGCAGCTAATTCTGTTATATCTTCAAGTAGATATCCTTTGATAAATACACTGGTCGATTTGAGGAATATGTGGATTAATGATTTACCAAGAGAAGTAATAATGAGGTCTGCGGTTGTTAGAAATAACGAAAACCCCAATACAAACAATATCTATCTTGGTTTTAACTTAGCCAATAACCGTTTTACACCTGACTTTATACCCAGCCAATGGGTAATTGATTCATACGACAATGCGGATATTCGCAAGGCAACCTATTTTGGTGCTAAGGCTGTATTGATTCAAGGGATTCAGTATGCAAGTATGACTCTTGTTGATAAATATCCTGGTAATCCTGCATTATTTACTACTGCTGCTACAAATTATCAACACACACCCATTATATTCAGAGTGGCTGAATTATACCTAATTGTGGCTGAGGCTGGTGCCAATGCCGGAGGCGGATCAGCAACGCTTGCTTTAAGCAGATTGAATGAATTAAGGGTTGCAAGAGGATTAGTACCTGTTGCTTCTTCTGGAGCAGCTTTGGTTCAAGATGTTCGTGACGAGCGTACCAGAGAATTGGCATTTGAAGGTTTCAGATTACAGGATTTAAAGCGCTGGGGATTAGGGTTTACTCGTAGAAATCCTCAAACGATTAATGCTATCAATGTTGGCGATAACTATGAACGCTTATCTGTTGCGGCGAGTGATCCAAAGTTTGTTTGGGGAATCCCTATAAATGACCTTTCGATTAATCCCAACCTTGTACAAAATCCAGGATGGTAATAATTGTATGAATCACAACTTTTTTATAAAAACCCCTGACTATATAGTCGGGGGTTTTTATTGTATACAGCGAGCTGAAATCAGTTAATATATGATTATCCAGCCTCCTATTATAAATAATTGATATGTTTTGCTTCGGGTTCCCTTCTCGTAAGCTCAGATGCAAACATTCTTCGGAACCATTATCGCACATTACAATTGATCTCTTTTGGCAGGGGCAGACATTCTATTTCAATCTTCCGTGCACACTATATCACCTATAGTCTTAACAAGCAGATATAAAGCAGCTACTTTATGCTCCCTTAAATTATTGCTATATATAGAGTGAGCGAATGGTTTTTGTTCAGGAGCTGCTGTTTTCGGCTAAAAAGCAGTGAGTAAACCCGGAATTTTGAATAAATGAGGCAGCTTGTTGTTTACTATCTAAGTCGGGCAAAATACAGCCTATTAAAACGAAAACCGAAAAAAATACGCAGATTCCTGCATAAAAAGGTAGGATAAATAAATTTGCAATAATTTTTTCTGCTACTATCCTAAATTGTTATAATTTGCTGTAGAAATCTAGACATTCCTTCCATTGTTGCACAAGTTTTAGCTACAGCTTGCCGTTTTTTGCAAGATTTTGCCAATTTGCAATTTGTTAAAGAATGTTCAGAGTATTATACATTACGTAACCAACGAACCAAAACAACTACTATGAGAAGAGTTGCCTGCCTGGGGAAAATCATGGCTTTAGCCATGATTTTAATGTTATCCCCTTCCCTGATGGCACAGGAAAAAACGGTTTCGGGAACCATTGTATCCGACGATGATGGTTCTCCGCTGCTAGGTGTTACTGTTACTAACAAAAACACCGGAAAGAAAACGGCAGCAAACAGTGTCGGTTATTATTCTGTGCTTGCACAAAAGGGACACGTTCTCGTGTTCAATTATGTGGGGTATGCTGCCAAAGAGGTAACGGTAGGGGATGATGACAAAGTGAGCATCCGCATGGTTACTTCTGATAGAAGTTTGGGAGACGTAGTTGTAACCGCTTACGACATTAAGAAAAGTAAGCGGGAATTAACCTACCAGGCTTTATCGGTTAGCGGTGAAGAAATTGCATCTACCCGCAGAGACAACTTTATTAACTCACTTGCAGGTCGTATTCCTGGAGCAACTATAACGGCTACCACGGGTATGCCCGGGGCCTCTGCAACAATCGTTCTGCGCGGACCAACCTCAATTGATGGGTCTAACCAGCCCCTGTTTGTAGTAGATGGTTTGATAATTGATAATAGTTCTTTTGAGATGCAAGACAGATTGCCAGCTTCCGGGGGCATCAACTTAGCCAATAGAAACAACGACTTTGGTAATCGTGCTATGGATATAAATCCGGAAGATATTGATGCCGTTACTGTGTTGAAAGGACCTGAGGCAACTGCCCTTTATGGTTCTGATGGTGCCAACGGTGCAATCATTATCACAACTAAGAAAGGGAAAAAGGGAAAAGCGTCTGTTAGCTATAATAACTCTTTCCGCTTTGAAAAAGTAACTCGCTTGCCAGAGATTCAAAACATTTTTGATCAGGGCTTTGGTGGTGTTACCAATAACACTGAGCGCAGATTTTTTGGTAATCGTTTACCGGCGGTGGCTCCTGTTTATGATAACATCGGCAACTTTTTCCGTACGGGAAGAACCCAGCAACATAACCTTGCCATTGAAGGCGGAAGCGAAATGAATACTTATCGCTTTACTGCCAGCAGCTTCAATAACCAAGGGGTGGTGCCGAATTCAGCTTTTGAGCGGTATAACTTCCGCCTCAATACCACATTTAAATTGAGTCCGAAGTTCAATGTAACTAACTCATTTACCTACATTTCATCCAAAACTACGAAGGCTTCTAAAGGGGCTGGCGGCTTTTTATTGAGCCTGCTTACCTGGCCGGTGGATGACGATGCCAGAAATTATCTGGATGCCAATGGAAACCGCCGCTCTATAAATGGTAATTTTCTTCAGTTAGCGGAAGATGATAATCCTTTTTGGGAGATCAATCGGAATAAAAACTTCGATCAAAACGATCGTTTAATGGGAAATTTCCAGATTAGCTACGACCCCTATAAGTGGTTAAATTTTACCGCGCTAATGGGCGTTGATTTTTATTCCGATCTGGGAACCTGGTTTACACACCCCCAAAGTAACTTTGCCAGAACGGTAGGGGGAAGTATCCTTCAATACCGGTCGCGGCAATTGTTAGTGAATGGGGCTTACCGAGCCACCATCCGTAAAAAAATAGGAAATTTTAATAATGTAGTTACGGCTGCTTTTACCTTTGATTCAAGAAAATATGAGGTAAATGGAACGCGCGGTGAGCGACTATTTGATCCTGAATTTGTTAGCCTTAACAATGCAGACCCTACTACCATTGGAACCATTACTACGGCTGAAAACAATAACAGGCTAGGGGCATTTATTAACTATAATACCAGTTATAAAAATTTCCTGAACTTCTCTCTGGCCGGTCGTATGGATGGTTCTAGCCGATTGGTAGATCCTACCAATTGGGATCCTGCTAAGCCTTACTATTTCTATTGGTCTGCAGGTTCTAGTCTTATCTTAAGTGACATTATCAAGTTGCCCAAAGAGATAACATACCTAAAGTACCGGATTAACTACGCCACAACAGGTCGTGATCCCAGAACCCCTTATGTAACTTCTAATCGCTTCTCTCAATCAACCTTTACCGGAGGAGGATTCTCGCCTTTTGTAACACAGGGTAATCCACAATTGCGTGCCGAATTTAGCCAGCAGTTTGAAACAGGGTTAGAAGCCAAATTCTTTAAGGGAAGACTCGGATTTGATCTTACTTATTACGCTAATAAAACAGTAGATCAGTTACTTAATCCCCGCTTGAGCTATGCTTCTGGTGCCATCTTGAAATGGATTAACGGAGGCGACGTGGTGAATCGTGGTTGGGAACTTCAAATGTTAGGTACCCCCATCAAAAACAAAAAATTCACTTGGGATGTTACTGTAAACTGGTCGCGTAACCGCAATGAAATTCTGCGGATGCCTTCCGACCTGCCTTTCTTCTATAATTCTGATACATGGATTGCCGGTATCCGAAACATTGCTACCAAAGGCGGTTCCATTTTCGATCTGGCTGCCACTCGATTTTTACGGAACACGCGTGGAGACGTATTGGTTAGTCCTACCTCTGGATTACCCGTTCGTATTTCAGACTACGTTAAAGTTGCTAGCCGTCAGCCTGACTGGAACATGGGTCTGATTAACAGCTTTTCATTCCTCGACAACTGGAATTTGTCATTCAATCTCGACATTCGAAAAGGGGGTGATATCTTCAATGGTACTGAATGGTTTTTGTATTCCCGTGGTGCCAGCGTTCGTACCCTTGATCGCGAAACGCCCCGTATTATCAGAGGTGTTCTGCAGGATGGTTTAGAAAACACAGCTAATCCAACACAAAACACTATCGTGCTTACACCATTCGCCCGGAGTGAATTTTATTCTTTGGGTGTTGCTGAAGAAGATTTCATAGAGCGGAATATTAACTGGGTTCGCTTGAGAGATCTTACCCTGAGTTATCGTTTATCTAATAAGCTGATAAAAAGACAGAACGTAATCAAGAGTGCATCTGTATTTTTCACTGGAACCGACTTGTTTATCCTAACGAATTATCGTGGTGCCGATCCAGCTGCCAACGCTAACAATGCAGCCTCGCGAGGGGGTATTGGCGGCGTAGGAATGGACTATGGCAACCTGGCAACTCCCGTGGGTATCAACTTCGGTATTCGTGCTCAATTCTAATGCTTAAATAAGTATAACATGAAAAAGTTAATAAAAATAATTTGCTTGATGGTGCTGCTTGCTGGTATGGTGGGCTGTAAAAAATACTTAGACATCAACTCAGATCCTGCATCCCCTAACGTGCCTTCATTGCCGGCATTGCTTTCGCCAGCCCAGGCTACTATGTCTCGCACCCTTATATTCGATGGTCGTGCAACAGGGGCGTACATTCAATTCTGGTCTAACACCGCGGTACAAGAAGTGTACGACATTCATAACGCTAACCAGGCTGGTTCTGGCGCCGGTAACCAGGGCTGGAGAGATGTATACCAATTACAAGGTCCTTCCATAGACTTAATCATTCAGCAGGGTACTAAAAATGAACAATGGGATTATGTGGGTGTTGCCTTTGCCCTTCGTGCCTGGGGATTCCAATACCTTACCGATATGCACAGCGATATCGTTTTTAAACAGGCCTGGGAACCTAACCGCGTTTTCTTTGATTACGATAACCAGGAAACTGTTTACCGTGGCGTTGACTCCATTTGCCGAAGAGCGTTAAGCTTCTTGTTAAGAACCGATGGTAAAGGGAATCAATCTCAGTTAGCTAGGGGTGATATCATCTACCAGGGCAACAAAGATCGTTGGATACGATTTGTGTATGGCTTAATGGCACGTAATTACCACCGGCTCACTAACAAAGCCGATTACAAAGCTGACTCAGTAATAAAATATGTTGACCTAAGTTTGGCAAATAATACTGATAATGCCTTTGTTCCGCATTCAGCAACTCGGAACGACGATAGTAATCCACTGGGACCAGCCCGTGATAACTTCTCAGTTCGCCGTCAATCCAGATTTATCGTTCAGCTATTAGATGGAACAATATTACGTGGCAGCGCAGCACGTGCCAACCGGGATCCTCGTATTAGAGGCATGTTATCGCTTAGTCCGGATACATCTTTCATTTCCCCTACTATGACGGAATTGAATGGCGGATATCGTTTCTTATTGCCTTCGGCGGGTTATTCCATTGGTACTGCCGGATCGCTAACCTTCCGCCGCGCACCTTCAACTGTTTGGGGTGATAGTGCCATTTCCAATCCTGCTATAGGCAACTTTGCTGATAGAACGATCGGGAAATTTATTTTCCGGAATAACTCTCCATTACCTGTAATGACGTACAGCGAAATGCAATTTATCAAAGCAGAAGCGGCGTTTAGGAAAGGCGATCGGGCAACTGCCTATTCGGCCTATATCAATGGTATCACCGCACATTATGATTTTGTGAATAGTGCCAACACGGGGGTTAACAACTACATTCCAATCAGTGCCGCTGAAAGAAACGCCTATTTAACTTCAGCAGCCGTTAAGCAAAATCCTGGCGCGCTTAATATAACAGACATTATGCAACAGAAGTTTATTGCCAACTGGGGTTGGAATTATCTGGAACAATGGTGTGATATGCGCAGATTCCATTACTATGACGTAGATCCTGCTACTAGTCTTCCCGTATTCAACGGATTCCAGACCATAACTGTATTTTCAGCCTTCAATGGAGGTCCTAATATGGCTTATCGAGTTTGGCCAACGAACTTCTCTGAATTCGACTGGAACCGGGAAGCTTTGAGAAAAATCGGGGCATTGAACCAAAATTACCACACACTTGAAATGTGGTTTAGTCAACCTTAACACCTAAAAGATGTATTGTATGAAAAAATACTTATTAAATATAGTTGCAGCAGGTGTGGTATTGTACGGTATGAGTGCCTGTCAGAAGTCTGAACTTAGGGCTACAGAATACGATTTGCCTACCACACAAGCATTTGTAAGATTTGTTTTTGTATCACCCGGACTTCCCTCGGTTATGATCAAGGTAAATGACAAGAAAATAAATGGGAACTTTACTTCGGGAGCCGCCGGTATATTTCCCACCAATGCCGGCATTGCTGAATATTCGGCAGTAGCGCCCAATGGCACGCTGCGTTTATCGCAGCCGAATACGGGAACTACCAATGATTCAGTGGTTCTCTTTACCGGCAATATGGTCACGTTAAAGGGAATCTACTACACCACTGTATTGGCCGACACGGGTGTAACACGCTCGCTTACTTCGTACGTTGACGACCCTGGTCCACTGCCCGACAGTGCATTTACTCGCCTTCGTTTTATTAATGCCAGCGGAAAATCACCTGGACTAACACTTATCCGAATCGATTCTTCATCCGCTACCTTAGTTACAAGGGATACTTTATTCCGAAATATTGCTTTTGGTAATGCAACTGCATTTATTACTATCCCTACAAATCCGGTGAATGCCTTCCTGCGTTATAGGTTGGTGCAAACTTCAACCGGTGCGATTGTAGGAGCCCCCTTTACGCCGCTGGTAGGAAATGCATCAAATCGCAGGGCTACCACTGTTATTTCCAATGGTATCTGGGGTACAACTTTTACCCCTGGCCTTTTATTTCAAATTGTAAATAAGTAAACCTGCCTGTTATGAAATTATTCAAAATAGTATTCTTTGTTTGTGCAGCAGTTTTTCTTTCTTCTTCCTGCAAAAAAGAAGAAGCAACAGTAACGCTGCCCGATTTGGATGCATATCTTAAAACGCAGTCCAATCTAAGCACTTTCAATGCAGCCATTGAAAAGGCGAATTTATCGGATTTTAAGAGTGGTCCCGGACCCTTCTCATGGCTGGCACCCACCAACGATGCGTTTACTGCTGCAGGTATCACTGCCGATTCTCTCAACCGGATGACGCAAGGTGCTGCGAGCTATCTGGTGATGTACCATATCTTATCTTCTACCACAAATCCGCCCACCGCCGTTCTAACCAATGAAATGATTGCCCAGTTTTCCGTTTCACGATCCACACAACTGGGAGGTACACTTGCATTTATGGGGCAAAAGGGAAATGACTTTTTTGTGAATGGAGCCAAAATCACAAGCGGAGATAATAAGCTGAGTAATGGGGTAGTTCATGTGATAAACACTGTGAATACACCCCCACAGTTAAGAGGGACTGTTCAGACCATTTTACAAGGTTCGGGGCAGCATAATCTGTTTATTGCCCTCCTAAACCGGGCATCGCAGTGGGCACAGCTTAGCAGCGGTTCATTTACGGTTCTAGCGCCAACAGATGCTGCCATCACAGCACTCGGTGCTCCCTTTAACGCTACCACAACTATTAATACGATTCCGGTAACGGATGCTACCCGAATTGTACGTTTCCATATGTTCAGTGGCGCGAGACTCTTCAACAACGATTTCAAAGACGGATTTACTCCGGCTACTATGCAGGGTCCGGGTAGAAGTATCCGTGTTTCAAGTAATGGTGCAGCATTAGCCGGGCCACTCAATAGCACCCCTGTACAATTTGGCGGAACGCTCAGAGATGTATTGGGTACTAATGGTGTAGTACACTCACTGAGTGGTGTGCTATTACCGGGTAATTAACCTATTTTACCTTTTTATCAAAAAGCTGGCAATCAATTGCCGGCTTTTTTTTAACTTTTACCACATGAAACAGTTCATCTTAATTCCTCTAACCATCATATCCCTGGCTGCCAGTTCTTTTCTATTTGAACCCGACCCTATTCAGGAAAAATTAATTCTCAACCTGAAGCAATGGTTCAATACCTACCCGCAGGAAAAGGTGTTTATACAAATGAATCGCGTACAGTTTACCGCTGGCGATCAGATTTGGTTTAAAGGGTGGTGTACTTTTCAGCAAAAACCAAGCTTCCTGAGCAGACTGGCTTATGTAGACATTGTAGATCAACAGGGGAAAGTGGTTGATAAATTCATGTACCGAATAGATAGTCTTGCCTCTTGGCAAGGACAAATAGATATTTCTCGCAATTGGAAGACGGGCAACTACACCCTTCGTGGGTATACCGCTTGGATGCTAAACCAGCCAGACTATATTTTTTATCAACCCTTTTTTGTGTATGGTGAGAATGAAGTTTCGCGGGTGAAGCCAACATTACCCAAGACTTTACAAGTAAAATTTTTTCCTGAGGGCGGACAGTGGATTGCCGGCGTAGAAAACAAAATGGCATTTGCTGTGCTGGATGAGATGGGCCTCCCAGTAAATGCGGAACTAATTATTAAAGATGCTGTTGGAAATACAGTGGCCACTGCACCGGCTATTCATCAAGGAATGGGCGTTGCAACGCTAACCCCCAAGCAAGAAGTTTATAAAGCCGAAATTCAAACACCCGGCGGCGCATCCTTCACCTATTCTCTACCACCCGTTCAACCAGAAGGAGTTCAATTAACCGTTATCAATAGTAGTCCTGCTAGGATGTTTGTATCTGTTCAACGAGGTAGCAAGGGGGCTGAAAAAATACCGCGTGTGCTGTTGATGGCACATATGAGTGGACAACTGATCTATTCTACTTTTCTCGATTTTGAAGAGGGCCTAACCACCGCACCCATTTCTAAAAAAAACCTGCCCCCGGGGATTATGCAAATAACCATTTTAGATACGCTGGGCAATCCATTGGCAGAACGGTTGGCGTTCGTTGAAAACTATGATATTGTTAAGCCGCAACTGGTTGTAGAAAAAAAACAGGCTACAAACAGGTCGGAGAATAACTGGCAGTTAATTTCCGATTTGCAAAATCAGGCTGCTTTAAGCGTATTGGTTAATGACGCAGCTATTGATAATAAGGGAGGACTTGAAAATTCAATCGCCAGTCATCTACTACTCACTTCCGATATTAAGGGATATGTGATAGAGCCGGGTTATTATTTTCAGAATAAATCACCAGAAACCTTACAAAAACTTGACGTATTAATGATGGTGCACGGCTGGAGGAAGTTTACCTGGAAACAGCTGCTGAATAATGAACCTCCTATTCTCCGCCATCCCATAGAATCTAATCTTCAATTAAAAGGAAAAGTTACGAAGTCAGACAGAACAGAGGCTGTAAAAGATGGCAAAGTCTCATTTATCATAAAGGGGGAAGACTCCACTACTTATCTGATTGATGCCTTTTTAACCGATAAAGGGGAATTTTTAGTAGACTCAGTGCCTATCAGAAATAAGGCTACGGTATCCTATATGGCTACCAACAATAAGAAAGAAAATTTGGTAGCGGATGTAACATTCTATCCCTCCCTGCTAGACACACTAAAAACGGTAGAATTACCCAATCTGATTAATCTTGATACGATGGTATTGGCTAGCAGAAAATCTCAACTAGCTAAACTATTATATGCTCAGCTGGCACTGGTGGACACATTCTCTTCGCAGGCCCGCTACCTAGGTAATGTAACAGTTACCACTAAAAAAATGAGTCGGATAGACTCCATGCAACGCCAATATGTTTCTAGTTTTTTTGAGAACAGCGATCAGACACTGGAACTTTTAAATGACCGGGGGTTTATAAATATCTGGCAGTTTTTACAGCGAGAAATTCCCGGACTAAATGTGAATCCTTTTGAGCCGGGAGGGGTTCAAAATGTTGTTTTCAATCGCTTTTCGGGAATGGTGCTGGGGGGTATGAATGAAGATGGTAGTATGACGAGTGGAACGGATGATGGTGTGCTGTTTTTTCTCAATGAAATTCCTGTACCCATTGGAATCATTGATGCGTTAAATCCAGAAGAAGTTGCCCTAGTAAAAGTATATAAAGGTACCCTGGCTTTCCCCTTCGGAACGAACGCGGGTGCCATTGGCATTTATACAAAAAAGGGCAGGAGCAGTTATTCTAACATAAAAGAGTTTGTAAATTTCCAAAAGCAGGGGTATGCTGTTGTTCGGGAGTTTTATCAAGTTGATTATCAGAAAAATCCTACGTTAAACAAAGACTTGATGGATAAGCGGGTGTCCCTTTATTGGAATCCCCGGTTTCGTTTTGACAGTTCCGGGAAGGGAACTGTTCGATTTTTCAACAATGATTTCTCAAAAAAATGGAACCTGGTTGTTCAGGGAATTGATCAAAAAGGGCGAATTATTTACTTTCAAAAAGTTATTGAATAATTATGCTTTCTCTATCAAAAATGTAATGTTGCTATAGCCAGCATAGCAAAAGTGCATTGGTTTGCTACAGGGATTCTTTTTTACTGGAAAAAAATCTTGCCAACAATCTGTAAGCAGCATTAGCCGATAAAAATTGTAGGAGGCATATGTAAAATAATTATTCCGATTAAGCGGCATTATTAAACCAACTACATCTCTTGTGTAAATTGAGTCTGCACAAAATATCTCTTCTTTTTATTTTCGGGTAAGTGTAGTTGGATAGCGGAGAATCCGCAAAGCCAATACAATGCACATAGTCTATTAACAAGCAGATGCGGTGGGTGGCGTATTAATTGGATGTATAGAAGGTAAACATGCAATAAAATACAGCACTTATGCAGGCTATATAAACGGGGTTTATCGGCCATATAATAAGCCAACCATTGCTGTAAAGCCTCTCGTATTATACCCCCGTATTTCTTCGTAACGGGTATTGGTGAGGTTTCGCAAATCAGCAAAAAAACGAAGACCCTTGGTTTTTGTTCGGTATTCGGTGTACAGATCTATTGTTGCATAACCGTGCAGATTGATGGGTGGCGCACCGAAAATGAATTCTTCGCGTTCAGTGGCTAATCGTCCACCCAATTGAAGCGTCCAGTTATTTTTTTGAAAAGTGGCTTGCCAATTAACCGCGTGTTTAGGAATTCGATACAAGTTGAAGTAACTACTGTCTTTACCCAATGGTGCCCCCGTTCCGTTAAAGGCACTGGTGGTGCGGCCATCGGTAAAAGCATAGTTAGCTCTTACACTGATGCACCGAATACGCCGGGTAGCTTCAATTTCTACTCCATAATTAGTTTGCTTACCTGCATTCAGGTATTTTCCAGCCCAGCTTACCGGATCGTAAGAATAGAGGATGGTTTGTTTGCTATTCCGGTGAAACCCCACCACACGCGTATGGAGTTGAGGGGAGGGTATCCAATCAAAACCAATCTCTTGAATCATTCCCTTTTCGGGCGTCAGGTTGATATTTCCAGCATACGTGTCGAACAACTGATATAGTGTAGGAGTTTTAAAAGCGGAGTACCAATTGCCAAATATTCTAAATTGATCACTCAATCGGTAGGCGGGATTGAAGGTAAAAGTAGCATTGTGCCCATAAATAGAATGTTGGTTAAAACGACCCCCTATTTCGGTTGTAAAATGTTTTTTGCGGTATTGCAGGGAAGTATATCCACTGATTTGCGACATCTTTGCCTTTAGGGTAGGAATAGTAAATGGCCCCCAACTACCAGTGGAAAAAAAGTCTTGAACAGTACTATGGTGTCTAAAATCGATACCACTTAAAATTTCCCAATGCTGATATGTATGATTGATAAAAAATTCAGAAAAGTGGGTGCTGCCCTGATAACTGCTGTTAGAATAACTAAGGGCCGAATTACTAATAAAAAGGGAGTCATCTAAATAACGTCTGTTTACCCGATTATATTGATACAACAAGTTCATCTTTGTGTTAGCACCTTGCCGATTCCATCCAATATTTATTTGTTGATTATGATTGGTAGACGTAAAATCTTTTTCGTCTTTGAATGCTCCAGCGTCTAAATCGGTAGTGTAACGGCTGTATAAAATTGATGTGGTAATACGAGATCGCTCACCGGTTTTAAATCCAGCCTGCGCGCGTGCGGTTTGTTGATTAAATTGATCATTATCAAAATTACTGTTTCCCGAAGTGTCTTTTGCGGCGGAGAAGCCCCCAGAATACTGGGTACTGAGTTGAACCGCATAGTCGATTATACGCGTACGCCCAGTTAGTTCAACCGACGAACGCAGGGTAGAAAAATTTCCTCCGGCAAGAGAGCCATTCCATTTTAACTGGTGAGGTACTGCATCATTTTTTCGGGAAATTATATTAATTACACCAGCTACAGCATCGGATCCGTAAAGAGTTGAATGACCCCCCTTCAATATTTCAACACGTTCAATCTGATCTGAACTCAAGAGGTTAATGTCAAAGTAATTACTAATTACCGAGGGGTCGTTAACTGGAATACCATCAATCAAAATCAGGGTATTACCCGCAGATGACCCCCGTATGGAAATGGTTTGATTGCTACCCAGGTTGTTATTCGCCCCCGGCACGGTAATGCCTGCCACCTGGTTGAGTATTTCTCCCAAGGAACGGCCACCACTTTGGCGGAGCATTTCCCGATTGATTACTGACACTACTTTGGCAGTTTCTTGTTGTTTTTTTGCCACCTTGTTAGCGGTAACTACTATTTCTTTTAAAAAACCGGAGTCTTGTTGTGCCGGTAGCCAACTGCTGATAACCATAGCAGTCAGCACAAAAAACAATTTTCGCATGCAGCAAATTGTAAGTGTGACTGCCTCCGTAGTTAAAGAAGAAAACAAAAAGATGCCCTACATCTCTCCATCTTCAAGCCTTTCACCCGAAAGCTGAATTATTTACATAGTGATGCGGCAGGTCTTCTGGCTAATCCCCGCTGAAGGCCTTCCCGTTAAACCAGTGGCATTTTCTTTAGCGTTGCCCAAGGGCAGGATTCACAGCTACGGGGATAGCACCGGACTCGTTTTTACTACACCGGATTTCCCTTTTGATTCCTTTCGGAAACCGTATCTGGTATAAAAGTAAGCTGTAACCTGAAATAAATTGTATTTCTGAATTAAGATGTTTTACGGGCATACCTTGTTAAGGTGCCGTATAAACCGAATAGGTCTTTCAACAAAAAATGCCTCAAAAAGCGTAAAGTCATTAAGAAATGCGTTAATAAACTGCGAAAATTTTCCCTGGGTTCAATGTTTTTCATGCCCGAATTTTATACACCCTCCTTTTGCCATATTTTGCCTGCCATAGCGGAATTTAGGCTCTTTTCTGATGTTACAATCCAATATATAGTTGAAATTCTTTTTGTGATTGGGGCCTAATTATTTCATAAAGTGGCATAGTTATTTTCTTTTGTTCAATTCTAGCGGCATATCGAGGTTAACGGAAGTTCTTTTTTCTTTATTTTAGCTTCCCAATGATCCATCCTATGCAAAATCGGCAGGGCGTTTTGTACGTATTTATTCCGCTATGCTCCCATTTTAGCATTCCGCATTTCAATTTTTTTATTCTCCGTTTTTTTGCTGTTTTAGCCATTCTATTGCTATACACAAATGATATATTTTATTACAAGTAACCCAATATCTATCCCAACCTATATGAAACCAACCTATTTATTTCGAGCAGTCGGCTGCCTTTGTTTTTTGCTAATATGTTCTTTATCCTGGGCGGCTACTCCCGTAACCCCGGGCATGCAATCTGTAAGCAGGTTTTCTGGTAAAACCAATATTGTAGAAGTAACCGGATACGGAAAAACCGAAGAGGAGGCACGAATGAATGCAGAAGTAAAAGCAATCGTTAGCACTATCGGCTCCTTTGTTACCCAACAAACAGAAATTGTAAACGATCAGTTGGTATCCGATAAAATTGCTGAAATAGCCGCCGGTACAATCACGAAAGTTGAAGTGATTAAGCCATTTAATGGCAGTTCCATAACTATCCGGGCGCATGTTTCGGTAAAAGAAGTGATGAGTTTTTGTAAGAATAATGGCATTGGCACCGAAATACAGGGGTCTGCTATCGCAAGCGAATTTAACCGGCAGGAAAGAAATGAAAGCGGGGAGCGAACCGCTTTGTCGGGGTTAACAGATAAAATATACGCCATTCTTAATCGGTCTTTTGATTATAAGGTAATAGCCGATGAGCCCAAACTCTACCAGTATAGTAAATACAACGCAAACAGGGAGTGGGTGGCAACCGATGAGTTTATTCTTCCGCTAACCGTTGAAGTATATTCCAACGATAATTTTAAAATTTTGTACCAGGAAATCATGCGTACCCTAAAAGGGATTACCATGACGCCCAGTGAGGCGGCTACTTATAAGAAAATGGGTAGGGAAGTATTTGAACTATCGGTGTTTTCGGAAAACGACATAAAAAAGTATTATTCCGGTTGGCATACAGGTAACAACATGTTTCCAGACAGAACCAATAAGAATACCTTTTATCTGCGCACCAATCCGCGAAATGTTTTTTATAACCTGTTTGGAGAATCCGAAGTAACCCAAATGAATAAGCAATTTATTGTTCGCATGACGGGCTCCACCGATCAGATTGCTGCTTCTTCATTTAAGCCAATTGAAACTTTAAGTAATCGGAACAAAAAATATGATGTGAATAATTATGCTCCTTATATGTATATGAGTCAGCTCAGACGAACCCCTTTGGATCGAATAAAATATTATCCCTACGATCAGGTATTGATTATTCCCTCCCAAGGCGACATCCTAACCGGGGTAATGGCACTAGACTATAAAGTGCCCATTAGCCGGCTGAAACAGTATAAAAAAATAGAAGTATTTCCGGTTAACCGATAATTCACGGATACTGTTGCCGGTTTTACATGTTTTCAATACTTTTAAGGGGTTGTTATTAGGGTAGTCAGTTCATCATTCTGGTGTATGTATCTACCCCGCCAGCGAAGTATATGAAAAAAATATCCGGTATTATTTTGTTGCTATTCGTAGCAATTTCTGGCAATGCACAGCCCACTACCTATTGCAATCCCATTAACTTAGATTATGGGTATACCCCTATTCCTAATTTCTCTACCTGGGGAAAACACCGAGCAACAGCCGATCCGGTAATTGTAAATTATAAGGGCACTTTCTATTTATTTAGTACCAATCAATGGGGCTATTGGTGGAGCAATGATATGAGCAGCTGGCATTTTATTTCCCGCCGCTTTTTGCGCCCATGGAATCAGGTATACGACGAATTATGTGCACCCGCAGTGGGCATTATTGGCGATACCATGCTGGTGATGGGTTCTAACTACGCCAAAAATTTTACCATCTGGATGAGTACCGATCCATTGCACGATCAATGGAAGCCCCTTGTGGACTCTTTTGAAATTGGTGGCTGGGACCCTGCTTTTTTTACAGATGAGGATGGCAGGCTGTACTTGTATAATGGCAGCAGTAATCGATTTCCCTTGTATGGCATCGAATTAAATAGAAAAACCCTGCAACCCATTGGCACCCGCAAAGAGCTATTCTTTTTAGAAAGCTGGCGCTATGGCTGGCATCGCTTTGGAGAATATATGGATGATACTTTTTTAGATGGGTTTATCGAAGGGGCGTGGATGACTAAGCACAACGGTAAATACTATTTTCAATATGCCGCACCAGGAACTGAATTCAGCGGGTACGCCGATGGAGTTGCCGTAGGAGATGGACCTTTGAACTTTTTTCAGAATCAATCCGACCCTCTCAGTATGAAAGCGGGTGGTTTTGCCCGAGGGGCCGGACATGGCGCCACATTTCAGGATAATGAAAAAAACTGGTGGCATGTATCAACCATTACTATAGCAGTAAAAAATAATTTCGAAAGACGCCTCGGTATCTGGCCCGCAGGATTTGATAAAAAAGATGTGATGTATTGTAATACGGCTTTTGGTGATTATCCTCATTACCTGCCCGGTAAAAACCCACCAGATAAGGGGTTCACCGGATGGATGTTGCTGAATTATCAGAAACCGGTAACCGTTTCTTCTGTAGCAGGCAATTACCAGCCCAACTATGCAGTAGATGAAAGCATCAAAACCTACTGGTCTGCCGCAACCGGCAACCCAGGCGAATGGATACAATCCGATTTAGGTGCCCTGTCGGAAGTACGTGCTTTACAAATTAACTATGCCGATCAGGATGCACAGTTTTTGGGCAAAACCATTGGTGAATATCATCAATACATCGTTAGCTATTCAGCCGATGGCAAGCAATGGAAACCCTTAATTGATAAGTCGAATAATCAGCAAGACGTTCCCCACGACTATATCGAACTGCCTCAGCCTATTCAGGCACGCTATATCCGTCTTGAAAATAAGCACTTGCCTTCCGGCAAATTTGCCATCAGTGGCTTACGGGTTTTTGGAAAGGGAAAGGGTTCCGTTCCGGAGCCAGTAAAAGACTTTGTAGTACTTCGTACCGACAAGGATAAACGGAGTGCCTGGTTAAAATGGGCACCCAATGATGCGGCTTATGCTTATAATATCTATTTTGGTACAGCTCCCGATCAACTCTATCAATGTGTGATGGTATATGGTGCCAATGAGTATTATTATAAGGGGATGGACAGTAAAAAAACTTACTATTACCGCATAGAGGCGCTGAATGAGAATGGAATATCCTTACCTTCCCCCATTATACAAGTTGACTAATCAAATTGCCCCCATGAAAAAAATCGCCTTACTATTATTGTCCACCTTAATTACCCTCTGGGGTGTTGCGCAAACTTCCGAAACTCGGATGAATAGTTTTATTGATGGACTGATGAAACAAATGACGCTGGAAGAAAAACTAGGTCAGCTGAATTTGATAACCCCCGGTTCGGGAATTCCTACGGGATCGGTAGTAAGTACGGATGTAGAAAAAAAATTACGCGAGGGTAAAGTGGGTGGCATGTTTGGCGTAATTGGCTATGAGAATATCCGCAAAGCGCAAGACATAGTAATGAAAGAATCCAGATTGAAAATTCCGTTATTTTTTGGTTCCGATGTGATACATGGATATAAAACTACTTTCCCCATTCCACTGGCAATGAGTTGTAGCTGGGATACGGCACTGATTCGTCGTTCGGCTATGATGGCTGCCAATGAGGCTTCGTCGGATGGATTAAACTGGACTTTCTCTCCCATGGTGGATGTAGCCCGTGATCCAAGATGGGGAAGAGTAGCCGAAGGTTCGGGCGAAGATCCTTTTTTGGGTTCGCAAATTGCTGCTGCCATGGTAAAAGGGTATCAGGGGAATTCACTAGCGGCCAATAATACATTAATGGCCTGTGTTAAGCACTTTGCTTTATATGGTGCTGCGGAAGCTGGCCGGGATTATAATTCGGTAGACATGAGCCGCAATCGTATGTACAACGAATACCTCCCTCCATATAAAGCGGCAGTAGATGCTGGGGTTGCTTCCGTAATGAGTTCTTTCAATGATATTGATGGGGTTCCTGCTACCGGTAATCGCTGGTTGTTAACCGACCTGCTACGCAAGCAATGGAAGTTTAACGGATTTGTAGTGAGCGATTATACCTCACTCAGCGAAATGATAAACCATGGATCGGGTAATCTGCAGGAAGTATCTGCACAGGCATTGAATGCAGGTCTGGATATGGATATGGTTGCGGAAGGTTTATTAAATACCCTCTCACAATCACTGAAAGAGAAAAAAGTAACCCTAGCGCAAATTGATGCTGCCTGTCGCAATATTCTTGTAGCAAAATATAAACTGGGTTTATTCGATCAGCCCTATAAAACCATGGATGCAGCCCGAGCCAAAGCCACTATTTTAAGTGCAGAGAACCGTGCTTTTGCCAGAGAAGTGGCAACCCAGAGTTTCGTGTTATTGAAAAACAATCAACAAGCCTTGCCACTGGCCGCTAAAGGAAGCCTTGCACTGATTGGTCCGCTGGCTAGTGATAAAAGTAATATGCTCGGTACCTGGGCAGTAAGCGGTGATCCGCAATTATCTATACCTGTATTAGAAGGAATGAAGCAGGTAGCGGGTACTGGCGTTACCATTCAATATGCAAAAGGAGCAAATATAACCAACGATTCTGCTTTAGCTGCCCGTGCCAATGTATTTGGAATGCGTGCAGAAATAGATGCCCGTACCCCCGAGGTTATGTTAGAGGAAGCCCTACAATTAGCAAGGGCTTCCGATAAAGTGGTTGTAGTAGTTGGAGAGGCATCAGAAATGAGCGGAGAGGCTGCCAGTCGCGCTGATATTACACTGCCAGCATCACAACAAAAATTATTGAAAGCCTTGTATGCAACTGGCAAACAGGTAGTGGTGGTTAACATGAGTGGTCGTCCGCTGGTACTAACCGGACTAACCGATGGAGCCGCTGCCATTCTTCAAGTATGGCATCCCGGAATAGAAGCTGGCTATGCAATAGCAGACGTGTTATTTGGAAAAGTAAATCCATCCGGCAAACTCACCATGAGCTTTCCGGTAGCGGTAGGTCAAATCCCCGTTTATTACTCACAAAAAAATACCGGTCGCCCGCAAAGTCCGGATAATAAGTTCAGCAGTAAATACTTGGATATTCCCAATGAGCCTCTTTTTCCTTTCGGGTATGGACTTACCTACAGCACCATCGAATACGGGAAGCCAGTACTTAGTGGAGCCACCTTAACCAATAAGGGCTCGATTACTGTAAAAGTTCGGGTAACCAATGCGGGTAAGTATGATGCGCGTGAAGTGGTGCAATGTTATGTGCAAGACAAAGTGCGCAGCATTACTCCACCAGCAAAAGAGCTAAAGGCATTTCAAAAGGTATCTCTGAAGGCTGGAGAAACTAAGGAAGTGGTTTTTACAATTACTGAGCGAATGCTGGCATTCTGGAATGCCAACTTAAACTATGTGTCTGAGCCGGGCGAATTTAATGTGATGGTTGGAGGCAATAGTCGGGATGTACAGGCAGTTGGCTTTACTTTAAAAAACTAATAGCCTGCATTATTTATTGGTCGGATAATCCATATCGGCTGTTTAACGAAAACAAGGTATCTGCCGAATAGGTTTCCTTACTTACCATAGATAGTTGCTCTGCCAGCAATTGCTTTTTGTGTTGCAGGGTAGCCTGGTTATTGCTTAACAATTGGATTCCTTTTTCATCAGGTGTGCTGGTTAATTGATGGATGGAATGTATTACTTCCTCCATCTGCTGTAACACGGCGGTTATCTGATTGGGCAGCCAGGTAGTTATGGGAGTACCACCGGTAGCTTTTGCATAAGGGGTATTGGCCATAATATATTTCTGAACAAATTGCCAGTGGCCATTTCTAAAATGATAAATCTGTTCTAAAATGCCAAGCAATCGGGTTAATCCGGTTATCAATTTGTGTTCGGATAAATACCCTGCCAATCCTTTGGGGTGAACCTGTTTTACCTGTTCTTCTAAGTCAATAAAAAAAGACTGCACACATTGTGGGCGATACTTTCTAAGATCCAGCAGATAGTCGGTCAGTTCATTTTTCAGATAATGCCGAGCAACACCCGAAAAAATATCTTCCATGGGTATGATATCATCTTGCGCCCCGGTTTGTCCCCTGAATTGTTGGGGGGTATCCCATACCCCTGTATAGGTTACGCCTTCCCCAAAAATTTCCTCATTCCCCTTTATGCCCATAATAAAAACCCGGAAGTCGTTATAGTGCTGCCATCTAGAGGCCTTCCACATTTCTTTTCTGCGGATATTCATTTGCGTGAGGGTTTCTAGGTTCTTGTCTAACCCCTCTTCCACGCACATATATGCATTCGATTCAACTGATTCGAGTGTTTCTAAAACGGAGCCAACCAGGTTGGGTGAAAATTGATTGATATCGATATGCAATAAGATAAAGCCAGCTTCGTCGGGCTGCCCAGAGAACTTAACACACATGTTCAAGTTATCCCATTCGAGATTTCCCTCCGGATTTATTTTGTGATAGTTGCCAAGCGAATATCCGTAGTGATAATCCATCCATGGAAAAACCTTTAATTTTTCGGAAACCGCTACAAAGGGTTGGGCAATGTTGGCTGGTAACACGTTATTGGCTTTACCATAGGAACCCGTTTGTTTAAAATGTTGAAAAGCCGGCTCCAGTGTATAGGCAGATGTTAGAAAGGCATAGCCTCTGAACAATGCCTGAATGATGCAGATATCACTTTCTTCTTTTACTTGCGCTAAATAGTTGGGAATTTGGTTAGCTACTTCCTGAATTTTGCCTGGGAAGTGAAGGTAGCCGGGCTCTCCGTTACTAAGTTGTACCGGCATTTTATCCAATACTGCTTGCAGTGCCTCATAAGTTGGCGGTAAGGTTACCAGGGGTGGAACAGCCGGCAAAAAACCATGCGCGGCGCTTACATCAAAAAATCCATCGGTATAAGACGTGTGCAATGATTTCATAGCAGGCTATTGAGCAATATTTTGACACAAATATATTTGTTTATACCTAAAACAACCCTGCCAAATAGAGGATTATGCGTATAAAGGTTATAAACTATTGTATGGTAAACACCATAGCCGTTTTCGCAGGGATAGAAATGGGTTGCGAAAGGGCAAATTTTTCGGAACTAAAAATAGGCTGCGCGATGGATTTGTTATGCAAGATTTCTTTCATTCTTCCGGTATTCAGTTGCGCCGTTTCGTTGTTCCGATTCATCACCACCATAAGGGTTTCCTGTAGGTTATAGCGGAAGTAAACATACAGCCCTTCAAAAGGAGCAAAATGAAGCGTAGCACCTGAAGTGATTGCCGGATGATTTTTTCGCCAGTTGAGCATTTTTTTCATGAAAGATTGCATGTCTAGTTGTGCCGGTGTTAAACCTATGCCGGTAAATCCATTTGCCGAATCTGCTTTCCAGCCGCCTGGGAAATCAATTCGAATATAACCATGGTCGTTGGGGTGTTTGCTATTGGTTGCTAAAATTTCGGTGCCATATAAAAACTGGGGGATGCCACGCATCGTTACTAAATAGGTAATCGCCATTTTAGTAAGGGCAACATCCTCTTTCATCTGGGTGAACAGGCGATCCATATCGTGGTTATCGCCAAAAATTAGCATTTGATTCGGATTCGCATAGGCAAAATCATTCGCCAGTGCCTCATACATCCGTGTAAAACCGGTTGAGGAATAAGGCCGTTCCTGTTCGCGGATTCCTTCGGTAAGGGCTTGTTGTAGGGGGAAGTCCATAACAGTATTTAAGCAACTTTTGTAACCATCGTGATTAACTTTTCCTTGTTGCCAGTAAGATTCAATCAGCGGATTGTAGCTCCACTCTTCCCCTACCATACTAAAGCGGGGATATTCTTCCATGATTCGGCAACTCCATTTTTGTAAAAAGTTTTTATTGCTGTATCCATAGGTGTCTTGCCGGATGCCGCCCAGCTGCAGGGTTTCGGTATACCAGATACTTCTTTCTATGAGGTAGTTGGCCATGAATGGATTTTCACTATTCAGGTCGGGCATCGTTTTATCAAACCACCCACGCGTCATCAGGTCTTTATCGTATTCAGCTGCATAAGGGTCTTGGTTGGTAGTTCTTCGGTGGGTACTTAGCTGAAAAGAATCAACTTTGTTGATCCAGTTAGTAAAAGGCAAGTCTTTCATCCACCAATGTTCGCTGCCACAGTGATTGAGCACTTCATCAAAAATTAGTTTGATTCCTTTTTCTTTTGCCTTTACAGATAGTTCTATGTAATCATCCATAGTGCCATACCGGGGATCTACTTTATAATGGTGGGTGATAGAATATCCATGGTAAGAATATCCGGCCATATTGTTTTCCATCATGGGCGTACACCAGATGGCTGTGAACCCCATTTTTTGAATATAATCAAGTTGGTTGATAATGCCCCGAATATCTCCGCCATGTCTTCCGCCGGGGCGTGTTCGGTTTACCTGGCTTTCTTTCAATCCGGCAACCACATCATTGCTGGTATCGCCATTGGCAAAACGATCGGGCATAATCAGGTAAACCACATCGGAAGCCGTAAAACCCTTGAACTGATTGGGATCTTGCTTGCGTGCCAATAATGTGTAAGGGTAAGTGGCAATGGTTTTACCATTTTTTTTAAAACGAATGGAAAGGGTTCCGGGTCTGGCGGAGGGCTGAATGAACAGGTCGATAAACAGATAATTTTTACTGTCTGCCCTGTGAACCTTTTCAATAGATACGCCGGGATATTGTATAAACGGGGTGGTGGTTCCGATGTTTGCTCCATTTACCAATATTTGCACCCGTGGATTTTTCATGCCAATGAACCAGTTTAAGGGTTCTACATGGTTTATTTGTGCTTGTAAGCTTTCAAACAGAAACAGGCTGCTGATAAGGAAGCAACCTAGGATGTATTTTTTCATGGCAGGGGAATTGCAGTATTAAATAGTAGTTTTTTAGTGAGGTGGAACAAGTTTACAGGTACTTTTTTACTCATTGCTTCAACAAGATTAATTATTTTTTGAAAACTAATGTGTTTTTGGTACATATTTGTATTTTAGTAAAACGATTACTAGCTATTTATGAAAAAGACCCTACTCTTATTTTTATGCATCTGTATATATAGTATTCAGGTGCAGGGTCAATTGTTAACGGGTTCGGTAGTATTCCCCACAGATACCGATAATTTATCTATCACAGTGGATGCTTCGAAGGGGAATGGGGGGTTAAACAATTATGGGTCACTGAATGATGTGTACGTTCATACAGGGGTAATTACCAATCTGAGTACCAGCGTCAGCGACTGGAAATATGTTAAACTGGGTAGTCAAAGTCCCTGGGGAAAAACCCTTCCCGAATTGCAGGCGATTTCTTTGGGCAATAACCGTTGGCGATATGATATAGCGAATATCCGGGCTTTTTATGGGGTGCCACCGGGGGAAACCATTTTAAAAATTGCTATTTTATTTCGCAATGGCAATGGCACGCTTAAACAGGCGAATATAGACGGGTCGGATATGTATTTGCCGGTGTACACTTCCAATCTGGCCATTCGTTTTACCCAGCCATTTATACAACCCACTTTTGTGCCGGTTTCGGAGCCTATCAGTAAGCAGGTGGGTGACAATATTTCGGTGGTAGCACAGGCAAATACCTCGGCTAATTTCACTTTATACTATAACGGATCGGTTGTGCAAACCGCTTCCAGCGTAACATCTGTGGCTGCTACTCCCACGATAACCCAATCGGGCAATCAAGAATTGGTTGCGGAGGCGGTTAAGGGCAGTGTTACGGTTCGGGATACCATCAAATTTTTTGTGTCGGGCTCCAATAATATTGCTCCATTGCCGGCGGGGGTTAGAGATGGAATTAATTATGAAGCGGGCAATACGGCTGCTACGTTGGTATTATATGCACCCGGCAAAAATCGGGTTTCTGTAATAGGAGAATTTCCGGGCAGCAACTGGTTAGAGCAGACCGCCTTTGCCATGAATAAAACGCCGGATGGAAATTATTGGTGGCTGCGCCTTACTGGATTAACCCCCGGCACCGAATATGCTTTTCAATACCTGGTAGATGGGAACTTGCGTGTGGCGGATCCGTATTCCGAAAAAATACTGGATCCCTGGAATGATGGAAATATTTCGGCGACTACCTATCCCAATCTCAAATCGTATCCCACTGGAAAAACAACGGGGATAGTTGGTATACTGCAAACGGCAGCACCTGCCTATAATTGGGCGGTAACCAATTTTGCCCGTCCTGATAAGCGATCGTTGATAATTTACGAATTGCTGGTACGTGATTTTGTGTTGGCCCATGACTGGAAAACGATTCGCGATACCCTCAACTACCTGCAGCGATTGGGTATTAATGCTATCGAGTTGATGCCGGTAAATGAGTTTGATGGCAATGAGAGCTGGGGATATAATCCGGCTTTCTTTTTAGCACCCGACAAATATTATGGTACGGCCAATGCACTGAAAGAATTTATAGATACTTGTCATAAAAGGGGCATTGCTGTTTTGTTGGATGTAGTATTAAATCATACTACCGGAAATAGTCCGCTGGCAGCTCTTTATTGGAATACTTCCCTTAATCAGCCTGCTGCCAATAATCCCTGGTTAAATGAAACTGCCCGACATCCTTTTAATGTATTCCACGATTTTAACCACGAATCGCTGGCTACTAGGTACTTTAGCAACCGGGTGATAGAATATTGGCTGAAAGAATTTAAAGTGGATGGCTATCGGTTCGATTTGTCTAAAGGATTTACCCAAGTAAATTCTGGATCGAATGTAGCTTTATGGGGTCAATATGATGCCAGTCGCGTAGCCATTTGGAAGAGATATTATGATACCATGCAGGCAAAGTCGCCCGGCAGCTATGCAATTCTCGAACATTTTGCTGCCAATTCTGAGGAAGTGGAATTGAGTAACTATGGGATGTTGTTATGGGGAAATAACACCTATAATTATCAGGAAGCGGCCATGGGATTTCTTCAGAATAGCAATTTTGAGGGAAGTATTTTTACCAGTCGCGGATGGTCGCAACCTCATTTGGTTGGGTATATGGAAAGTCACGACGAAGAGCGGCTCATGTATAAGAACAATCAGTTCGGTAATTCTGCTGGCAGTTATAATACCCGAACGCTTGCTACGGCACTCAAGCGGATGGAGTTAACAGCAGCTTTTGGTTTATTAACGCCCGGGCCTAAAATGATTTGGCAATTTGGGGAGTTGGGCTATGATTTTTCTATCAACTATTGTACGGATGGAACTGTGAATGCCAATTGCCGAACCGGCAATAAGCCCATTCGGTGGGATTATCGCTTGCAGCCCGAGCGGCAGACATTGTTTACGGTATATAGTAAGCTGAATCAATTGCGCACCCATCCCATGTACCGTAATAATTTTACCTCCAATCGAATCACCTATTCTTTGGGGGGTGCTTTTAAATGGATGCAGCTGGTAACCGATACTTCTAATATATGTGTGTTGGGAAATTTCGATGTAGGCCCGGCAACTGCGAATGTTACATTTCCGAATAGCGGCACTTGGTTCGAGCTTATTAATGGGGAAACGTTTACTGCAACGGGAGCTGCCCAATCTATTACACTGCAGCCCGGCGAATACAAGGTTTACCTGAGCCGAAAGCTAACCAGTACGGGACCGATAACAGCAATTCGCAACAATTTATCTGAGGCTGATGCTGGGTTTCAGGTTCGGTTATTTCCTAATCCGGTAAATAAACGGGCAATTTATGAGATAGAAGTGAAGGTGACTGGTAAAATCACTACCGAGCTGTTAACAGCGGATGGTAGGCAACTAAAGGTGTTATTTTCTGGTAAACTCACTGCTGGCAAGCATTCCATGGCATTAGGAACGGCCATAGATCAGTTGCCGCCGGCCCACTATATTCTTTCTGTAAAAAACTCTTCGGCAACCCGTTCAATTCATTTTATATTGCCCTAATTTGGTTCATTATGTCGGAAAGGATTATCAAAGCATTTAAAAATGCAGCTATTGAGAAAAAGAATCGGCAGGACTATTTTAATATAGCCGTGTCGGTAGATTGTGTGATTTTCGGGTACGATAATCATGAGATATATGTGCTGCTGATGCAATCGGATTTAGAAGAGTTTCAGGGATTGAATTCCTTGTTAGGAGATTTAGTAAGGCCCAGTGAAGATTTAACCGAGGCATCGTTTCGAATTTTATGGGAAAGAACCGGCTTGCAAAATGTTTACCTTGAGCAGGTGCATACTTTTGGAAAAGTGTGTCGGCACCCGTCTGGACGGGTAATTACTACGGCTTATTTTTCGTTAATTGATATGCAACATCAGCAGTTGAATATTGCTGAACATCAATTAGACTGGTATCCGGTGCGTAAAGTAAAGCGACTGGCTTTTGATCACCTTGAAATTCTGCAACTTTGTTTACAACAATTGCAACAAAGGGTGATGGAGCGGCCCATCATTTTTCATTTACTGCCGCCCTTATTCTCGCTTAGGGAATTGCAATCGGTGTATGAAGCCATCCTTGGCTTGGAGTTAGACAGGCGCAATTTTAGAAAAAAGATTGCTATAAAAGATTGGATTATAGATACCAATACATTAGAAAAAGAAGTAAATCATCGACCGGGTAAATTATATAAGCTCAAGGCCGGTTTGGTGAACAACTTTCGGCCCTATCAATAGGCTGGGGAAGGGATAATTATGGGATTTCTCCTATCGTTAAACAGAAGTACAAATAGTGCGAAAAAAATTTGATAAGTAATAAAATATGCTTATTATTGTATATTGTGAAAACGTAGGTTAGTGTAGTAAGTACATACCTATGAGTTTACAAGCCATTTTTGAAAAATTAAACGATTGCTTATGTTATGGTTGAATGTACGCAGAACAATTCTTTTTGTACTCTCAATGCTAGTTGTGCAAATTACGTTTGCGCAAAACAAGGTTGTCACCGGCCGGGTAACGGATGCTGCTGGGGCGCCAGTTGTAGGTGCCAGCGTTGTGGCTAAGGGTACTTCGCAGGGGGTAGTTACCACTGATGCTGGCCGTTTTACTATTTCGGTTGCACCCACAGTTACAACGTTGGTTGTTTCATCAACAGGATTTACTGCTCAGGAAGTATCGATTGCCAGCACAGGCGAAGTGTCGGTTGCTTTAGTCAGTTCTTCTTCCAATTTAGGAGAGGTAGTGGTGGTTGCATATGGAACGCGCCGCAAATCAGATTTAACAGGGGCGGTAACTTCAGTGGGGCCCAAAGAATTTCAGAAAGGAAATATTAACTCTGCCGAGCAGTTGCTGGTGGGTAAGGTTGCCGGCTTATCGGTAACCACCGGAGGCGGTGCTGCCGGAGGCGGAAGCCGTATCCGTATTCGTGGTGGTGCATCGCTGAATGCCAGCAACGATCCGCTGATTGTGATAGATGGGGTTCCGGTAGAAGGAAATGGTATTGCCGGATCTGCCAACTTACTAAATACCATTAACCCAAATGATATCGAATCTATTACTGTTTTAAAAGATGCTTCTGCAGCAGCCCTGTATGGTTCTCGTGCATCTAATGGGGTATTGATTGTTACCACTAAAAGAGGTACAAAAGGAAAGATACGTTACAATTACAATAATGTGTTTGCACTAGGTACCATTGTAAACACGGTGCCGGTGTTAACGGGAGACGAAGTAAGAACCATTGTAAATGCCGATGCAGCTGCAACCGGAAATAATACGTATAAAAATTTATTGGGTACAGCCAGCACCGATTGGCAGAAGGAAATTTATCAAACTGCACCCAGTTTTGATAATACGGTTAGCGCTTCCGGGAGTTTGGGTAATATGCCTTTCAGAGCGTCATTGGGTTATTTAACGCAGGATGGGATTCTTAAGACCAACAACTTTAATCGTTTAACGGGTACTTTAAATTTGTCGCCTAAATTGTTGAACGATCATTTGTCGATCAATCTGAATTTAAAAGGATCTCAAACCAAGAATCGTTTTGCCAATGAAGGCGCTATTGGAAGTGCCGTATCCTTCGACCCCACCAAGCCGGTTTTTTCCGGTAATAAAAACTGGGGGGGATATTACGAGTGGCTGCAGCCGAATGGATTGCCGGTTGACTTATCTTCTAGAAATCCAGTTGCCCTATTGAATCTCAGAGACGATCGGTCTACAGTTTCCCGGTTTATCGGAAATGTGCAGATGGATTATAAATTACATTTCTTACCCGACCTGCATGTGTTGGTGAACCTGGGCCTTGACCAATCATCCGGACATGGTAACAACAATATTGATTCCGTATCTGCCACCAACTATAAAACCGGTGGTATAAAGAGTCATTATCAGCAGCAAAAAGTAAACCAGCTGGCGGATGTATCCTTATACTATTCAAAAGAGCTGAAAAGCATCAAAGGTAAAATAGATGTTTTGGTAGGTCATAGCTATCAAAGTTTTCTCACCAAGGTTACCAATAATGCTTCTTTCAGCTATCGGGCAATTGCCGATCCTACCCGTCCTGCCAAGCGGGATACTATTCAGGGTTCTGAGCCAGTATTCTTAACCGATCGGCCGGAATACCGACTGGAGAGCTATTTTGGACGAGTAAACTTTTCGCTACAGGATAAATATTTACTTACGGCAACCATTCGTTCGGATGCCAGTTCTAAATTAAATCCGAACGATAGAACGGGTTATTTCCCATCACTGGCTTTTGCCTGGAAGGTGAAGGAAGATTTATTTAAGAATACCCGCCAGTTGAATGAACTGAAGTTACGTATTGGCTGGGGAACTACTGGTCAGCAGGATGGAATTGGATTTTATTCTTATATCCCCCGTTACTCCAGAGGTACACCTACTGCCTCCTACCAGTTTGGCAACACTTTTGTAAGCTACCTGCGCCCTGAAGGATATGATCCTTCTATCCGCTGGGAGTCTACTACAACCACTAACCTTGGTTTAGACTTCGGTTTATTCCAAAACAGGGTAACTGGTTCGATTGATTATTATCAGCGGAATACCAAAGACTTGTTGGCCAATGTAGCTGTAGCAGCGGGTGCTAACTTTGTAAATGAGATAGTAACCAACGTAGGAAATATTGAAAGCAAAGGGTTGGAAATTAACTTGAATACAGCCATCATTCGTAAGAATGACTTGACTTGGGATTTGGGTATGAACTTCACTTACAATAAAGCTACTATCACCAATTTATTAAAGAATCCCGATCCAAATTTTAAAGGGCAGGATGTGACCTTTATTGGTGGTGGAACTGGAAACAGTATTGGTATACATTCAGTTGGATATGCGCCCAATTCGTTTTTCATGTATAAGCAGATCTATAATAAAAATGGGGACCCAATTGAAGGTTTGTACGAAGACATCAACCGCGATGGCATCATCAATAATGATGATCGTACCATTTATCAGAAGCCAGCTGCCGATGTATTGGTAGGTTTCAATACGCAGGTTACTTATAAGAAGTTTTCTGCCAGTATTGCCGGTCACGGTTCTTTTGGCAATTACTTGTATAACAACGTGAACTCGAATAATGGTGTATTACGCGCCATTAAAAATCCGATTAACTTTATTGGTAATGCAACCCGTGATTATCTTACAACCCGATTTGATAACAACCGCTATTTGTCTGATTACTATATAGACAATGCTTCTTTTTTCCGGATAGACAATATCAATTTTGGATATAATGTAGGCGGGGTGTTTAAGAACAAAGCTTCTTTGCGCGTGAATGCCAGCATTCAGAATGTGCTGGTGATTACCAAGTATGGCGGATTGGATCCAGAAAATGCCGGGGATGGCGGAGTGGATAACAATATCTATCCCAGACCTCGTGTATATTCTTTAGGAATCAACCTCGATTTTTAATTGCTAAAATATTAGTGTTATGAAATATACCATGATAAAAAATACATTGTTAGCTCTCGCCGCTGGGGTGATGCTATATTCCTGCTCTAAGAAGCTGGATTTGTTTCCACAGAATGATTTTACTTCTCAGAATGCTTATGCAAATACACAGGGATATTTGTCTGTATTGGCTAAGGTGTACGGAGGGCTAGCTACTACTGGTAATGTGGGTCCTGCCGGGGCTTCTGATATTCAGGGTTTGGATGAGGGATCTCAGTCTCCCTTTATCCGGGGCTTCTTTAATTGCCAAGAATTGCCTACTGATGAAGCGGTAGTTGCCTGGAACGACCAAACCATTAAAGATTTTCATAATCTCAGCTGGTCTAGTTCCGACCCTTTTCTAAAGGGTATCTATGCACGCTTGGTGTATAATGTAATGGTGGCCAATGAATACTTGCGGGAATCTACGGATGAAAAGTTAGCTTCTCGTGGCATCTCTGCAACTGATGCGGCTAATATTAAATCATCCCGTGCAGAAGCTCGTTTTATTCGGGCGTTTAATTATTGGGTGATGATGGATTTGTTTGGTCGCTCTACTTTTATTGACGAAACCAATACCGTAGGTACTACTTTACCCAAAGAAAGAACTCGTGCCGAAATGTTTACGTATGTGGAGGGGGAATTAAAAGCCATTGAAACCGAATTAAAAGCACCGCGTACAATTGAATATGGACGGGTAGATCAGGGGGCATGCTGGGCATTGTTGGCAAGGGTATATTTGAATGCGCAGGTATACACCGGAACAGCCCGTTTTACGGATGCCATTACCTATTCACAGAAAGTAATCAATGGTGGGTACACCCTACACAACAATTACCGGGAACTGTTTATGGCAGATAATAATAAGCGTACCAGTGAAATCATTTTTGCAGTGAATTGTGATGGTTTGCGAACAAAATCTTACGGTAACACTTCCTTTTTTGTGCACGCAGCTGCTGGAGACGACGCCAACGATTTTGGTGTGGGCGGAGGATGGTATGGGTATCGCGCTACCAAGGGATTGGCTGATAGATTCAGCGATTTAACCGGCGTAACCGATAAGCGGGCCATGTTTATTACCAGTGCCTTTGGTGTAAGCCCCGCCCAGATTGCCATCAGTGATGTAAGTAATTTCGGTAACGGACTACACGTAAATAAATACAGAAATATCCGTTCCGATGGATTAGGTGTATCGGATGTGAACCGTGATTTTTCGGATATTGATTTTCCGGTATTCCGTTTATCAGAAATGTATTTGATTTATGCAGAGTCAGTTTTACGTGGTGGAACCGGCGGAGATGCTGCAACTGCCCTAGCGCATGTAAACAGAATCCGCCAGCGTGCTTTTGGAAATAATTCAGGCGATATTACTTCGGCTCAGCTGAATATTGATTATATTTTGGATGAAAGAGCTCGTGAATTATACTGGGAAGGACACCGTAGAACCGATTTGATCCGTTATGGCCGCTTAACTACCGGTACCTATCTCTGGCCTTGGAAAGGAGGCGTTGCCTCTGGCACTTCAGTAGATAGTAAGTATAACATTTTTCCAATACCAGCTTCCAATAGAACTGCTAATCCAAACCTAACCCAAAACCCCGGCTATTAATCTAACCGATAAAAAATTCTGTTATGAAAAAAATATATTCCATCCTTGCAGGAGCAATCTTACTGGCCGGTACGCTGGTAGGTTGTAAGAAGGAAGAAAACCGGATTACCTTTGAAGGAGGTACCAATCCGGTATTAACTGCTAATTCACTTGCACCCCGTGTGCTGGCGATTGCCAACCGGGATGTATTAGCGCTGAAATTAAACTGGACGAATCCTGATTATCGTTTTACAACAGGTGTTAGTTCGCAAGATGTGAACTACCTGGTGCAAATTGATCTGGAGGGCGCCAATTTTCGCGGTGCTAAAAAGTATGAGAAGGCCGTTGCGAAAGATTTATCGATTAGCATGTCAACCGGCGAGTTGAATACTGCCTTGTTATCGATGGATTTGCCAGAAAATGTGGCCCATAAATTAGAAGTACGGGTAATTGCTACCCTCATAAACGGCACCGTTCCTCTTCCTTCCAATGTGTTGAAGATTACGGTTACTCCTTATCTGGATGTGGTGTATCCCGTGCCTGCCAACCTATATATTACGGGTGCTGCCACTCCGGGAAACTGGATGGGCGGTGGTGATCCCGAATTAACCAGTCAGAAGTTTACTAAAATTTCCAGTTCTGAATTCCAGATTAATAGTTTAAATATGAAAGCCGGTCAGGGATTCCTGTTTGTGCCTGTGTATGGTAACTGGAGTAATAAATATGGATTTACCGGTGCTGGCCTTGGTAATAATCCTGATGGAGATAATTTTAAACCCGATGGAAGCGACATTATTTCTCCTGCTGTAGCGGGTAATTACCGGATTAATGTGAGTTTTAAAACGGGCAAATTCACTTTCACCAAATTATAATCCTGCACACTATAAAAATTGCTGTTATGAAAAAAATATATCAACGCGTACTTGGGATACTGATAATAGGGGTGCTGGTGGCAGCCTGTACCAAAATTCAGTCGCTACCTCTGTATGAAAAAGGCAAAGCCATTAGTTTAACTGCCTCCACCGCAACAGTAACCTCAACGGCGGCGGATTCTGCCAAGACTGTGCTAGCAATAACATGGACCAATCCCATGTATGCTGCGGACACTAGTTCTTTTAAATATGTGATTTCTATCGACTCTACCGGCAGAAATTTTTCTAAAGAAGTAACCCGAACTGTGATAGGCAAGCGCGAATTTTCTTTGCTCGGTAAAGAGTTGAATGCGTTATTGCTGAACTATGGATTTGCATTGGGAACCGGATATGATTTGGATATTAAAGTAGCTTCTTCTTACGGAAATAACAACGAACGGTACGAGTCGAATGTAGTGAAAGTAAGAGTAACGCCTTACAATGATCCGGGGGTTCTTACTACGCAAAATACCTCTGTAACAACTTCACTCCCCAATGCTGCCCAGCCTTCGAATGCATTTACCTGGTCGAAACCATTCAATGGGTATTCAGGAAATATTACTTACACTTTGCAATACGACTCAGCCGGTAAAAACTTTGCCAGTGCACAAGAGATTCCGGTTGGCACTAATTTGCTTACGAAAACCCTTACACAGGGCGAAATAAATGAAACTGCTTTAACTGAGGGTGTTGCCGGTGGAACTACCGGAAGAGTGGATTATCGGATAAAAGCGGTTACGGCGCAAGGTGCTGTATCAATTTCTAACATAGTTAGTGTTACCATTCAAACCTATATTCCCATTCTTCGTTTTTACTTACCCGGCGGATATCAGGGAGGGACTGGCAACGGAAATGATTGGGATCCGGGATCAGCGCCTGAATTGATCCGGGATTTACGGCCGGGTGCATTGAACAAGCTCTACTATATTTATATATACTTGCCAGCAGGTGCACAGTTTAAATTTACCCAAGGTCGTTCATGGGATGTAAACTATGGCGGAACCGGTGGTAATCTTGCTTCGGGAGGTGATAACCTAACGGTGGCAACGGCCGGCGTTTACCGGATCTCATTAGATCGTACTTCTATGAAGTATGATATCCGTGAAGGTCGGATGGGATTTGTGGGCGGATCTACCGGGGCTGACTGGAATCCCGGAAATACCTTCCCCAATTTTGCGATGGGTAATCCTGAAAGAAACCTTTTTGTGGGAGTTACCACATTCACAACCGGTGGTTGGAAACTGATTGATAACAATGCTTGGAATAATTCAGATCTTACTGTTACCAATGCAAGAAGCTACGGATCCAGTGGCGGTAGCGGCTCATTGTTAGCGATCAACGATAATAATATGCCGGATATTACCACCGCCGGTCGCTATCGGGTCATCTGGAATGGTCGGAATGCAGATGAAGTTCGTTACGAAATTTCTCCCGCTACTGAAATGAGATTGGTGGGTGATGGCATTCAGGGAGTAAGTGCTTGGGATCCGGGGGCAAGTCCTGCTTTGACCTATAGCGGTAATGGTCGTTGGACAATTACCACGAACCTATTAGCTAATAAAGACATCAAGTTTTTGGCAGGCAATGCTTGGGGTGCATTTGATTATGAGGATAATAGTGGCGGTAGTCAGGGAGTAGGAACAGCTCGTAAAATCAAGTGGGAAGGAGGTAATAACTTTAAAACGCCGGCTGTAGCGGGTACCTATACTATTGTATTGGATGAACAAAAGCAAACAGTAACCATAAGTAATTAGTAAATACAGATTTTTTGGTGGCATAGCAGCCCAAACTCAGGCGGCTCTCAGCAATGGGAGCCGCCTTTTTTTAAGTATATTGTAATCTAAATAAATTGTACTGCAGCATGAAAGTTTTATGGGCGCTTTTACTTTTTTGTGTAATGATGGGTGCATGTGATAAAAAACCAGAGGAGCAGCTCTCTTCTCCACTTGCGGATAATTTTGCAAAGGGCTCAGATATTGGTTGGCTGAGTGAAATGGAATCGAAAGGGATAAAATTTTACAATTCAAGTGGCCAGCAACAAGATTGTATTGATTTGTTGAAACAGTTGGGGATTAATGCGATTCGATTGCGGGTATGGGTTAATCCCGTAAATGGATGGTGTGGAAAACAGGATGTAATCAATCAGGCTGTTCGGGCTAGTCAAAAGGGTATGCGTATTTTAATTGATTTTCATTATTCAGATTATTGGGCAGATCCCGGAAAGCAAAATAAACCCGCAGCCTGGAAGACGCTCTCATTTGCAGACTTAAATACAGCGCTCGCCGCTCATACAAAAGAGGTTTTAACCGGATTAAAAAGTAATAATGTTCAACCCGAATGGGTGCAGGTAGGCAATGAAATAAATGATGGATTGCTTTGGGAAGAAGGGCGGGCTAGTAAGAGTATGCCCCAGTTTGCTACTCTGGTAAAAAGCGGATGCACAGCCGTAAAAGAAGTTTTTCCGCAAGCTAAAGTGATTATTCATGTTTCTAATGGATATAATAATGCATTATTTCGTTGGATTATGGATGGACTTTCCCAGAACGGTGTAAGCTGGGATGTTATTGGCATGTCGTTGTATCCATCAGTAAATGACTGGCAGCTAAAAAATGAGCAGTGCCTAGCTAATATGCAGGATATGATCAATCGGTATGGAAAAGAAATAATGATTGCCGAAGTGGGGATGCCGGTAAATCAGCCGAATGCCTGTAAACAATTTATTTCTGATTTGATCTCCAAAACCCGGTCACTCCCGGGCAATAAAGGATTGGGTGTTTTCTATTGGGAGCCCCAATGCTATAATGGCTGGCAGGGATATCAGTTAGGGGCTTTTGATGATAATGGCCGCCCTACTGCAGCGATGGATGCTTTTAAGTAGATTTCTTATTGAATATAAACCTCATATATTTTCCATCAAGTTGGCAGGAGTTCTATTTATTAAGTGGAATGGTGTTTTAGTAAAATGATAATTTATTGGTAACAATGTGGTAAAAGTGTACCTGTAAATTACTTCAAAATCATAGGTATGTCTCCCCTCAAGATAGCCTTGCAGCAATTTATAAATGGCATTACAAAAAAAAATTTAATCGATTTATCGCCTGCAATAACAGTTGAATTACAGGTAGAAGTAAGCTTTGCTACCTTTTGTCAAATATCTTACACTAATGAGGAAGGAAATTATTGTATAAGAGAATTTACAGGTAAAACCTGGTCGAAAAAATTATTCCTCACACAAGAAAGAGAAATACAATTCAGTGTTTTTGTAAATAACCACTTATTATTAAAAGATCAAACTATAGTTATGACAAAGTTGGTTGATGACAAAATCGTTGGTCAGCAAAAAATTCAATTAGATGCAACAAGCACTTATTCAGGATGGTATAAATTGAAGTAATTTTGCTTGTGAAAATCCTTAATTACCTTTTATATATATTTTTCATGAAGAATATAATTCGATGTTTTTCAATAGTATGCTCTGCAGTATATTGTTTTTTTCCTTTCAGCACTATTTATGGTCAAGGTATCCCTGCGGTTGACAGTTTAATTACACAACAAATTGCTGCAAAAAATATTTCAGGGGGAGTGGCGTATGTATGGCATCAAAATAAGGTTATAGTAGATAAGGCCTATGGATTTGCAGATCGGGACAACCAAATTTCTATGCAGCCGAACGCTATTTTTCGATTGGCTTCCAATACGAAGGCCATTATTTCAATTGCTGTATTACAGTTGGTGGAGAAAGGAAAAATTCTTTTAGACGACCCTATTGAGTTATACATTCCCGCTTTTGGTAATCAAAAAGTGTTTACCAACCCAAAGGATACGGGTAATTTAGTGGAGAGAATTCGATCAGTAACTGTTCGTGATTTATTAACCCATCAATCAGGAATATCATCGGCGGATGAATACCCGGCTTTTAAATGGGCCTTTGAAGAATATCACCTGAATGCTGGATTGGGCAAGTACTATGCTTCATTAGAGGAGGAGGTAAATCAAATTGCAGTAATGCCTTTAGTTCATCAGCCGGGAGAGCGATTTAGTTATGGACTAAGTACCAATGTATTGGGGAGACTGATTGAGGTTTGCTCCGGATTATCGTTAGACAAGTACTTGAAAAAAAATATTTTTAACCCTTTAGGTATGGAAGACACTTATTTTTATCTTCCAGAAGAAAAGGCCAACAGATTGGTTAAAGTATATACCAAATTGAGGCCGGATAGTTTGCAAGTGGTAACGGAAACCATGGCTCCCATTAATTACCCGCTAAGAAAAAATGAGCACTACTTTTCAGCAATTGGGGGGCTTGTTTCTACCACATCGGATTATGCTCGCTTTTTACAGTGCTTGCTGAATGAAGGAAAATGGGGTAAAAAGCAAATAATAGGAAAAGCTATTTTGCAAGAATTCTGGACAAATCAGTTGGGTAATAAAACCTTCATCTTCTCAGGTTTTCCATCGGCAAATAATTTTGGACTAGGAGTTGGACTAACTACCGTAAAGGGTATTTCCATTAATCATGCGGCTGAGGGCAGTTTTTTTTGGGGCGGTGCTTTTAATACAGCGTTTATGGTAGATAGAAAAAGGAAATTAATCACCCTTTTCTTTTTCCAGCGAATGCCATTTGTATTGGCGCCCCTTCTTTCTAATTTAGAAAAGGTATCTGTTGATTATGTAGATCAATTGCCTAATCAATCAAAAGATTATTAGAACCTCTATTCGATTTTGTTTGTGAAATTCTCAAGTTGTTGCTGTAGCAACTAAAAAAGTTAACATCCTAAACCGCGATGTTTATATCCGCTTAACTTTAACTTAATACTCATTTTTGCGACCAGTTTATTTTAATAACTTAAGTTTACTCACACTTAATCGTATGAAAAATATTTATATATCAGTTGCCTTTTTATTTAGTTCCACTACCCTTTTTTCCCAAACTGAAAAGTTGGTAGAATATTTAACCGTACCCGGCTATAAGGAATACAGTAAAATTGATTTACAAAAACATACTGTTTTACCCAGCGGCCGGTATATTCGACCTGCAGGAACTACCTTACGAATAACCCATGATCCTTTTGGAATGGCCATTTCTCCAGATCAGCGGGTAGCCATTACCTTGCATGAAAATGTTTTTTCAATAATCGACCTTAGTTCTCAGTCAGTTAAAAGAGTTCCAGATTATAGATCAAAGGATAAGGGCCCATTACAGAAAGGTTCCTTTTTGGGGGTGGCTTTTCACCCCAAGCAGCCCTGGGTTTATTTGAGTGGGGGGGATGCTGGTTCGGTTATTATTTATGATTACGTAGAGAATAAAAGAATCGATACCTTATTATTAAATGGCATTTTTAATAAACAAAAATTCACAGGAAGTTTTACCAGCGATTTGGCTTTGATTCCAGACGCTGATGAATTATTGGTATTAGATCGGGGAAACTTTAGATTGGTAAGATTTGATTTGAAGTCTAAAAAGATAGTTGCTTCTATTCCAACTGGGCGGCAACCTTTTGGTCTGGCGGTTTCTCCAGATGGTAAAACGGCCGTTGTAGCAAATGTGGGCATGTATAGCTATCCACTGGTAGCCGGAACAACCCCTGAGAATATTCAAAGCCAATATATTCCTTGGCATCCCTATGGAAATAATACAAAAGCCTCCAGAGAAGGAACTGAAGTGGAAGGCAAAAAAATTCCAGGATTAGGCGATCCGAATAGTACAGAAGCCATGAGCGTTTTTGTGATAGACCTGAAAAAAAATAATATCAGTGCTAAAATAAAGACAGGGATGTTATTGGGTGAGTTGGTAGAAGATGCAGAAGTAATTGGTGGCGCTAGTCCTAATTCGGTTGCCATCAATGCACAATATGCTTATGTTACCAATGCTACCAATGATAATATAGCAGTTATTGATTATAGAAAGGGTAAAATAATCAAACACATTCCTATTCGGGTTCATAAGTTGATTGATAATTTTCGGGGAACCTTGCCATTTGGCATTGAACTTTCTAAAGACAATCGTTTTGTTTATGTAGCCTTATTAGGATTAAACGCAGTTGCAAAAATTGATCTAGCAACTGATCAAACGGTGGGTTTAATTCCTACAGGATGGGGTACCACGCGGGTTCGGGTTTCTGGCGACAATCAAAAGTTATATATAACATCCTGCAGGGGATATGGAGCCGGACCCAATGGTGGAAAGGGCTTTATAGCACCCATTCAGGGCACCTATGTGGGAGATATCCAATTGGGTACCTTTCAGATTGTAAACAATCCAGATTCAACTGAACTAGTTAAATATACTAGTCAGGTTATCGAGCAAACCTTTGTTGTTAATAAAGCGCCTGATAATACTCCTTTACCGGTATTGCCAGGAAGTAAAGTAAGTCCTATCAAACACATTGTTTATGTAACCAAAGAAAACAGAACTTTTGATGAAGTATTCGGACAAATGAGTGGCGTTCAGGGAGATAATACATTAGCCAGATTTGGGGTAGGGGTAAATGTAATTGGTAAAAATACACGTGCATTGAATGTGAATGTTTCACCCAATCATCTTAAAATAGCTCGTCAATTTTCGTTGAGCGATAATTTTTATTGCGATAGTGATGCTTCTATTCATGGGCATCACTGGATGATGGGAGTAATTCCAAATGAATGGGTGGAAGCAAATTCCAGTACTGAAAAAACTGCCGACTATTTTTCGGAAGCACCAGGGCGGCGTTTCCCAGGGTCAACGGGTAGCATGGATCCTGAAGATTATGCAGAGATTGGGGGATTATGGGAAGCTTTAGATCGAAAAAAAATTAGTTATTATAATTTCGGACAAGCCAATGAAACGGCTCATGTTAGAGAAGATTGGATAGACACTGCCACAGGCGCATCACATATAGTAATGGTTCCTATGCAGAAAGGGGTATGGGAAAAAACCTCGCACAATTTCGCAGGATATAATACGAATATACCCGATCAGTTTCGAATGAAACAATTTGAGGAAGAATTTAGTAAAAAATGGTTAAATGGAAAAGATAGTCTTCCTCAATTGATAGCGGTAATGTTACCCAATGACCATACAGCAGGTCCGCGCCCAGAAGATGGATATCCATTTACCCATTCCTATGTAGCTGACAATGATTTAGCACTTGGAAGGTTGTTACATTTTTTAAGTAGAACTCCCTACTGGAAGGATATGTTGGTTGTGGTTACTGAAGACGATCCGCAAGGTGGAGTAGATCATATTGACGCACACAGAAGTATTTTAATGATGGCAGGCCCTTATGTAAAGAAAAACTATGTGTCGCATACCCATGCAAATTTTGGATCTATTTTAAAAGTGATGTATAATATTTTAGGAGTGCCTTACGTAAATCAATATGATATAACGGCTTCTTTATTGTCGGATTTCTTTACCAACGAACCTGATTTCAGTCCCTATTATTTCGAATTCCCAAGTCAGGAAGTTTTCGATTGGGATAAAGCCATGAAGCGGTTTAATAGATATATTGATTGGCGTAAGGTGAAGCAGGGACCAAAGATGGATGATGAGGATCAGCAGAGATCTGAGCACAAAAAAACTTCTGGTGAAGTTATTAATCAATAAATTTTATTCGAAATTTCATTGACAAAAAACTAATTCTAACTTTTGTGCAAAATGCACAAAGAACTGCACACCATACATTTTTTCTGGATTCTTCCTGTAATCATGCCATGTGATTTTGAAAAATTAGCTAAGATTGGTAAACCCCGGATGTTTGGTTATCTAACCAACTCGGATGAATTGATATTCTTGAATGCAGTGATGGTTTTTCACCTTAGTTATATTCTCCTGAATTGTATTAGTTTTGTGATTAATTTTTTATTTGACACCCAGAGCAGCCCATATAATTCTGATTTGTTTTCTTTTTGTTTCAGTAGATAGTATTGGACAAAAAGATTCCTCAAAAAAATTCACCTTTTCCGGATATGGCGAACTTTATTATAGTTACGATTTTTCAAAACCCATTAATTTTGAAAAGCCTGATTATAATTATAACTATAAAAAACATAACCAGTTGAATGTAAACCTGGCTTATGTAAAAGCAAGTTATCAAACTAATCGATTTAGGTCGAATCTTGCAATAATGGCGGGAAATTACGTAACTTATAATTTGAGTAACGAACCCAATTGGGCTAGGCCAATTTTTGAAGCCAATATCGGCTATAAAATTTTTAAGCAACATAATCTATGGGTAGATGCGGGAATAATGCCATCTCATTTAGGTTTTGAAAGTGCTGTTGGGGGGGATTGCTGGACCTTGACCAGGAGTATTTTAGCCGAAAATTCACCTTATTTCGAAACAGGAGTTAGAGTAAATTATACTAATAGGAAAGAAAATGTATTGGTGGCTTTTTATGTATTAAATGGGTGGCAGAAAATAGCTCTTTCAAAATTTGATACCAAGCCAAGTTTTGGCATACAAGTAAATTATAAGCCAAATAGTGCGATTACCTTGAACTATAGTAATTTTATAGGATCTGCAAAGCCGGATAGTCTTCAGGCTTTCAGACTATTTCATAACCTATATGCAATATATGATGCTTCTCCAAAAATGTCATTCATTGTTGGGTTGGATGTAGGCACAGAAAAAATTGTTGGAACCAATCTAGCTGTTTGGTTTACGCCTGTTTTTATTTCCAGGATTAGTTTACATCAGAAACATAGGTTGGCAGGGAGACTTGAATTTTATAGCGATCCTAAACAGGTCATCATTCAAACAGGAACAGCCAACGGTTACCAAACATGGGGAGCATCTGTTAACTACGATTATCAAGTTACACCAAAAGTTCTCTTGAGGGCAGAATTGAAAACCTATCAATCCAAAGATGCAATTTTTAAATATGAGCTACCCAGTCGCATTAGCAATACAGCTTCAGTAGCAATGGCAGTTAGATTGTAAATCAGATTTTGATTATGTTATCTAGGCAGCATAGATTATAGCCGCCCTGTTAAACAGTAATATTTTTTAGGAGGCACCTAATTTATCATAGTAATAGTCTTCACACGTCCATTCTTTTCTGAAAGTAATTATTTACTTATTCCGGCTATACTCAGTCGATGTTTCTGTTTTAGCAGAATAGTCTATTCCTAATTACCAAGTCGGCACATTTCTTTCTCTTAAAAATCCGCGCATTCTTATTATTGAAAACAGATAGCGCCTTTTATGTAAACCATGTAATTTTTTGCTTAATTGTATAATAGTACAACAAAAGTGTTCGTATAGTTTTGTAAAGATTTACTTGAAGTAACTAGGGTAAGCTAAAAAAATTTGACATACCAACTTCAATCCTCTCATATAGTATTACTAAACTAAAAACATAACATGAAACACTCAACTTCAAACCAGCCCATCATCAAAAATTTTACAATCAGTCTTATGCTAATTGGTACCACTTTCTTCTCCAACATTTCACATGCTACTGTTGATAAGAGAACTACTCCAACCTCTGTAACTCCTTTGAAGCCAATGGAGAAATACAAAGAGGCAGCTTATTTGGTTCGATTGAATGAAATAAATGCGATTGACAAGTCAACGCTTAGCCATGCAGACAAAAAGGCATTACGTAAAGAAGTCCAGACAATAAAGAGTGAACTGGCATCAAACAATGGAGGCGTTTATCTTTCAGTGGGCGCAATTATTATTATCATTTTATTGTTGATTTTATTACTTTGAGCTGAGACCATCTCGATATTTGTTTGGCTTCAGATCTAGTCTGATGCTCCACATGAATGTAAAGAAATCTTGAGAAAACATAGCTGGAGGCAATACTAATTTATTTGCTCAGCACTTGAAAGATGGAATGAATTATTTTTTGAGCAGTGTATAAATTCATTTTATGGAATAATTCGGGTTGCTAATTCCATTATTCAATTTAGGTAGTTCTCTGAATTATATTATTGTTCAAAAGAAATTGCTATAACTTTTGCGGAATAAAGATTAAATTGAATTTCAATTCCAACAAATTGATTCAAAAATCTACCATTCAGCTATTACGAATTCCCTTTGGGTTTTTTCTAATGCCCGTATATTGGTTTGCTCTTAGTATAACCACAGAGATCAATTATACAAGGGCTATATTGATTTTTATACTTTTGCATGGGATGCTTTATCCTGCTTGTAATGGGTATAACAGCTATAACGACAGAGATACAGAAAGTATTGGCGGTGTTGCTAATCCAATGCAGCCTACCAAGCAATTATATGATGTTACGCTGGCTTTGGATCTAATTGGATTTTTGTTTTCTTTTTTAATCAGCAATGTATTTGCGGGGTGCTTTCTATTTTTTATTATCAGCTCAAGGTTATATAGCTGGCGAGGATTACGGCTCAAGCAATGTCCTATTCTCGGATATTTATTAGTTATCATTAATCAAGGCGCTATGGTTTTTTTTGCTATAGCGCATGGAGTTAGTAGTGACCTTACCATGGAAGTGCCATTGTTATTATTACTTGCCGCAGCCTTATTAATTGGAGGATTTTACCCCATCACCCAAATATACCAACATGTTCAAGACAGAAAAGACGACGTTACCACTATTTCGATACTACTTGGTAAAAGAGGAACCTTTATTTTTTGTGGCATCCTTTATTTGCTAGCATTTATATGTCTATTCTTTTATTTTCAATCGAAGGGGATGCTGCCTAATTTTTGGGTTATTCAACTGTTTTTCATTCCAGTGGTTTTAAATTTTTTGCATTGGATGTTAGCAGTATGGAAAAATCCAGCAAAAGCTGATTTTAAAAACACTATGCGGATGGTTTGGATTGCTAGTACTTTTACCAATTTGGCATTTATCACTTTATTAATAATGAACCATTTTGGCTGATATAATATCTATAGCAACCTCAAGTCCAGCTTATGCTCATAAGCAGGAAGATATTTTGCAATACATGCAAAAAGCTTATCAGTTAAACGCAGAAGAAAAAAGGAAATTAGCATTCTTGTATCATCATAGTGGAATAGAAACTAGGCACTCTGTAATTCCTGATTATGGCAACAATGTATCAGAATCTAAGTTTTTGCCGGGAAACGATTATGATCCTTTCCCGTCTATTGATCAAAGAATGAAATTGTATAAAAGTAAGGCATGCGCTATCTCTATAGAGGCAATAAAGAAATGTATCAACACGCATATTGCTGCAGCACAAATTACACATCTAATTAGTATCAGTTGTACCGGCATGAGTGCCCCCGGATTAGATTTAGAAATCATGGAACAAATGGGGTTGTCTCCAACGATTTTTAGAACTTCTATCAACTTTATGGGTTGTTATGCAGCCATACATGGAATGAAATTAGCTAAATTTATTTGTGATACTGAACCAGATGCAAAAGTGGTAATGGTTGCAACTGAATTATGTACTTTACATTTTCAGAAAGAATATACACTCGAAAATGCATCCAGTAGTCTTTTATTTGCCGATGGCGCAGCAGCAGTTTTGATTAGTAATGTTATTACTAGCCCAAAAGCTGTACAAATCGAAAGCTTTCATTCGCAAGTAGCATTTGAAGGCAAAAAAGATATGGCCTGGGAGATAAGTAGTAAGGGGTTTTTAATGACTTTGAGCAGTTATATTCCACAACTCATCCAACAAGATATCGAGGTGCTTATCTCTGGAGCACTTCAGAAACAAGGGTTAACCCATCAAGAAATTCCTTTTTGGTGTATCCATCCGGGTGGTAAAAAAATTGTGGATGTAATTGAACAAAAGCTGTCTTTAACCCCTTCACAAACCCATTTTGCCAGAAAAATTTTAGCCGAAAATGGAAATATGTCGTCCCCGACTATCCTTTTTGTATTAAAGGAAATCATGGATTCATCCATTAAAGCAGGAGAGAAAATTTTTGGGATTGCTTTTGGCCCTGGGCTTACTATGGAAACATTTTTGTGTAGGAAAAAATAACTGTATAGGAATGCATTTAAATACAAGGTCTTACCAAAAGGAATTACTCGACGGTGACTCTATTCCTTTTCCGGCAATCGCACAAAATTTGCGTGAACTCAATACCATTAATACGCTACTTGGGGGACATACTATTACAGTAATAGGGTTTAAGCAATTAGTAAAAGACAAAAAAGAAATTACTGTTTGCGAAATTGGTTGTGGGGGCGGAGATAATTTGGTGGCCATTGTAAAGTACTGTAATGAGAACAAAATCAAGATTAATTGTATAGGAATAGATTCTAATGCTGATTGTATTGCGTTTGCCAAGCAAAATGTGTATCTGAAAGATAATTCCGAATTCATTTGTAGCGACTATGCAAAAGTTATTGTTGAAAGCAATACAGATATTATTTTTTCCAGTTTATTTTGCCATCATTTTACAGATGAGGAATTGGTAATTCAACTCAAGTGGATGGAGGCTCATGCTCGATTAGGATTTTTTATCAATGATTTACAACGTCATTGGTTAGCTTACTATTTGATACAAATACTTACACAGATATTTTCCAAGTCGTATCTTGTAAAAAATGATGCCCCTTTAAGTGTAGCTAGAGGTTTCAGAAAATGGGAATGGCAATTACTTTTTTCTAAAGCCGGACTTTTAAGCTGCCCTATTAGCTGGAAATGGGCTTTTAGATATTTAATCGTTTATGAACCGGTTGCATAATGAATAATGAATTTGACATTGCAATAATTGGAGGTGGCTTAGCAGGATTAAGTCTTTCTATTCAATGTGCTAACGCAGGATATAGAACCCTATTATTTGAAAAGGAAATGTATCCCTTTCACAAAGTTTGTGGTGAATACATCAGTAATGAATCATATCCATTTTTAGAAAAACTAGGAGTGCCACTTACCATTTGGGAGCTACCGAGTATTACCAACTTAAATATTTCTGCCCCCAATGGAAGCTCCTATCAATTTTCACTGCCACTTGGCGGATTTGGCGTTAGTCGCTTTAAACTCGACGAATGCCTGTATCAATTAGCTTTAGCTAATCGAGTTACTGTGCTTACAAATACCAAGGTGCAGGATATAAATTTTACATTAAATAGGTTTGAAATTATAACTGATAAAGGCAGCTACCAAAGTAATATTGCTGCTGGAAGTTTTGGCAAAAGAAGTAATCTTGATATTCATTTGTCACGTCCTTTTGCAAAAGCAAAGCCCAATGCTTTAAATAATTTTATCGGAGTTAAGTACCATATTCGATATCCACATCCAACCAATCAAATTGCATTACACAACTTCGAAAATGGATATTGTGGTATTTCAGAAATTGAAAATGGGGAAAGTTGTTTATGTTATTTAACCACTGCAGAAAATCTTAAAAAATCGGGTAATAATATCCGTGCAATGGAAGAGCAAATTTTATCAAAAAATCCTTTTCTGCAAGATATTTTTAATAATGCTGATTTTATTTGCCAAAAACCTCTTACAATATCACAAATAAGTTTTCAAAAAAAATCACAAATAGAAAATCATATGTTGTGTATAGGTGATGCTGCTGGGATGATTACGCCACTCTGTGGAAATGGAATGAGCATTGCCTTGCATGGAAGCAAAATTGCCTTTCAAAATATTGATTATTATTTTAAGAATAAACAAAATCGAGCAGTATTAGAATCTGGCTTTGAAAAGAAATGGCAAAAGCAATTTGCAAATAGAATTTTTGTGGGCAGAACGATACAACGGCTTTTTGGCAACGATCGTGTTACTAATTTGTTTTTACAAAGCATGCAATATTTTCCAATGCTCTCAAAAAAATTGATTAAGGCTACCCATGGCAATCCTTTCTAGTAACCTTTTGAACTCATGGACGAACTTACCATACAGAATATCAACAGAATACATTCTTAGAATATCATTTGTACATATAATTTTCAATTAATACTAATGCCTTTCTGGTTACTCATGAACAATTGATAACTACACTTGTTTGATTTGTATATAGTTTGATTATGAGAAGAATTTTTTTAAAAGCTAATTGGGAAAACTTGATAATGGCAAATTATGCAATAGATCCTCTATTGTTGTTGCCCTATTTGCCAAATGGTGTTGAGCTTGATTTCTATCAAAATAAAACCTATGTTAGTCTTGTTGGTTTTATGTTCAAAAACACAAGTTTATTTGACATACCCATCCCCTTTTTTGGCTCTTTTGAAGAAATCAACTTACGGTTTTATGTTAGAAAAGTCCAAGACCGAAAAATTAAGAAAGGGGTTGTTTTTATTAATGAGACAGTACCCTTCAAAATAGTAGCTTTTCTTGCTAATAAGCTATTTAAGGAGCATTATATCTCTATCCCTACTAGTAGTTCAATCAATATTCAAGAAAATAAAATGATTCAATATAATTGGAAACTAAACGGTAAATGGAATACTATTTTGGTATCTTCCGAAAAGGAAAAATATAAAATTCAGCCCTCAACAATTGAGGAATTTATTTTTGAAAGATATTTCGGATTTACTAAACTAAATCACAAGCTAACTCAAGAATATCGAATCAATCATCCTAATTGGATGACCAATAAAATTATAAGCGCTGAAGTGAAATGCGATTTTGAAAATATGTATGGAAAGCCTTTTGCTTATCTGAACGATTCTATGCCTGATTCGGTTCTACTCGCTGAAGGGTCATCAGTTTCAGTGAACTGGGAAAGATATCAATTCTAATTTCTTTTAACCTTAGTGTCCACTTTTATTACTTTCACAGTATTTGCTGATTGCTAATTATAAATAAAATATGTATAGTTGCAGTCAGTCATTCTAAATTCTTTTTTAAGAGATTTTCTATCTGCGTTAACTGATTGTTATGTTAATGTATTGTGGTTTTAAATTTTGATAACAAAATACAATGGTTCGTCATTTTAATTTCGATTCAAACAATACCTAAAACCATGTGGGATAATGTATTTAACATTTGCGTAGACATTCTGGTATTTCTTGGAGATATAACAGAACTTACTTACAATGAGATTAATGTTCTTGTATTTTGTATAATATGGCCTTTGTACACCATCTACCTTTTACTACATTCATATAAAGCCCGAAGAGCGCTCTATCTTTTTCGTAACCCTGATTCCAACCCCAAGCGGCTGCCATTTTTATTCCCTGCATTAGGTACGCTGTTCAACATTAAAAACAAATAATGTATTTACCCCTATAAAACTGTATACAATTTTAGCAAACTACCAAAGTGCGTCCTTTAGGCCCCAAGCACACACGGGTGTTAGAATATTATCTCCGTACCCACTCAATCACCACCCTCACAATGTTCTTTTCTTGCCCAATGCAAAAAAGAGTTTGAATGATACCATTCAGGTGGCTTGCAAGCGGCTTTAGAAGACAATAGAATGGTTTACGATGGAAACAAAAAAATGTCAGGTGAGTAAACAACTTTTAAAAAGAAGCAACGCACCTGACACTTACTGTTGAAAAACGCAACTACAATTTATTTGCCTTATAGATTTTTATAAAGCCATCATTTTCACTGGATACTACAATAAGACTTTGCTGAATTGGGCTTTTAGAAGCGGGGATAAATAAAACACCTTCAGGTGCATCACCGGTTTTGAACATCTTAATGAATACCGGGGCGGTAGGATTGGTAATATCATAAATGGCGAAAGCATCTGCACGCTCCAAGCCAATAATTGCAATTTGCTTAGACCCTACTCTTCCTAATGCAATTCCTTCAGGCTCTGTTCCTTTATCGTCACTTCTGCCATCATCATATACCTGAATTTCAAAAGCTTTTTTATCTAACTCATTTTTGCTGTCATATACCTGATCTCCGGTAAGGCCATTCCATACGCTAAACGACCTGGCCCCTAATGAATAAAGAGCATCAAAATCTCCGTCATTGTCCGTATCACCAAGCGTGGTAGTTATATTCAGTCTACCAAGCTGTGCATTTGTTTTTAAGGTTGTAGCAGTAGGAAATTTGGCAGGATCTAGTATAACTGCACTAGAACCCGTTCTGCGCATTTCTGTAAATCCGGCATATTCGCGTGCATCCCCTTCATTTGCGGTTATTAGATAGGGTATCCCGTTGAAAGTATATTGGGCAATTCCATCAGGTTGATACATGCCAAATACATTGTTGTAAAGCGTGTTGAATTCAATTTTAGTATCTTGATCACTCGGATCAATTTCATTGCCACTTTGCCCATAATTTTTAAAACCTAGGGGCATAATCTTTCTAAAGCTCCCTGCAACTATGTCTAATTCAGCAATCGCATTATTCTCTTGAAGGGTTATCCAGGCTGTTTTAGAATCGTCTGATATAGATATATATTCTGGCTCAATATCTTTAATAAAATTCTTTCCGGGTCCATATATACGGAACCCCTTTGCTGCAAGCGTAGCTAATTGACTTTCCAATGCACTGAAATTAATAGTTCTAACCGTATAGTCAGCTACTTTGATGATTGAAACAGTACCCTCAGGATCTACCGTATAAGCGTCATTTGGTTCTCCTTCATTAGCAGTGAGTATATATTGTCCATCCTTAGTGAAAGTAATCATATCAGGCAACGCACCCACTTCTATCACTTTTATTTCTGCTAGGGTAGCGGTATTAAAAACGACTACTTTTCCATTAGCCTGTTTATTGGTAGATTCAATTGCTGCCGCTAATTTGCCATCATATACATCTACACTGTTCACAAAGCCTCCATACGAAGCAAGTGGAATAGAGTTAATAACAGTTGCTCTATCGGGATTCGATAAATCAATAACATCTATTTTATTAGTAGCTCCATTATTAACTGCAAAAAGCCGCTTACTAATGGGGTCGTAGGTAGTAATTTCTGCAGCCCCAACTCCACCTAATCCTAATGAACCAATCTCTTGGTAAGAAGTCAAGTCTTCATTTACTAAATTCTCTAACGGCTCGTCAGGTAAATTGTCCTTTTTACAACTAAGCGCAAATAGAAAAATGCATGCCAACAGAATATTTCTCATTTTTATCAATTTTTGCCAATGTCTCTAGAAAGTAGTAACGATAAGTTAAGAAATTGTTACCAAAAATCAACTTCACATCGGATTGATTTACTTATTAATACATGTTTGCATTTTTCGTATAATAATTTATACACTACATAACCACGGAAGGCTGACCATCATGAGTTATAAAGGAATCGCTTCAGTAAAAAATATACCCTTTAGTGAAAATAGTAACCAGAGAAGCCAGCCGATAAAAAGTCATCTTGAAAATAGAAGAGGCGAGTAATTAGTAAAGTGTGGAAGTGAGTTTACAATGCCATCAGTGCACAGGGGTGTAATTACATTTTCTTCCTTCAGACTCCCGCTCACCCTCACACTGCCCCCCGTGGTGCGCCTCTGGCTGAATAATCCTACGGCCCCCTGATTATCAGGGTTATGGTGCTATTCTCTTACTTTTCTTTTGTTGTTAAGCAATCGCATGCAATGTTCGATTTCGTTTACTGGGCATATCCGGTTTCGATTGACCAGTAACCCACTGATTATCAACTAATTTACTGATTAGGTATAATTGGATTTTGATCATCAGGGGCGTAGTCTTTCCTAATAAAGACCGACAAATTAACTATCAATACTATATCAAATATCGCAAATCGCGATTTACGATATTTTCCTTAACTTTGTTTCATGAGAAAGCATAATGGAATGCGCCCGCAGGATATTGTAATCCTGCTTGCCATCATATCATATGGAAAAAAGGACTGGCTTATGAAAGACCTGGCAATTTCGCTGTACATTAGTCAGTCGGAAGTTTCTGAATCATTGCACCGAAGCCAGGTAGCCGGCCTAATTGACTATAATAAACATCGGGTAAATCGTAATGCCCTATATGAATTCCTCGAATTCGGTTTGGCCTATGTTTTTCCGGTGCAACCAGGCCCGGTTGCAAGCGGCATGCCTACTGCGCATTCTCATCCTGCATTTAAGAACAAAATAATCAGTGAACAATTCTACGTTTGGCCCGAACCAGGTGGATCTGTTAGGGGGTTTGCTGTGGAGCCATTGTATAACAAACAAGCAAAAGCGGTGAAGGAGAATAGCGAACTATACAAACTGCTTGCAATGGTTGATGTGTTGCGCGTGGGTAACAGACGAGAAATAAAATTTGCAAAAGACATACTCGCTAAAAGTATTCTCCATGAATCATCACCAGAACATCACCAGAATTAAAGCAGTCTATAATGCACTTGGTCCCCTGAAAGATAAAGTGGTATTTGTAGGCGGAGCTACCGTGTCATTATATGCTGAATACGAAAATGGTATACCCGAAGATTTGGTGCGCCCTACCGATGATGTAGATATACTCATCGAGCTTTGATCTTATCATGATTATGCTCAAATTGATGAGCAATTACGTTCCATCGGTTTCCAGAACGATGTGGAATCTGGGGTTATATGCCAGTATAAAGTTCAGGGAATAATAGTAGATGTAATGGCAACGGGGAAAGATATATTGGGATTCGGGAACAGATGGTATCCAGAGGGATTTAAACACTCCATGCAACTAACTCTAGATGATCAACATACCATACGAATTTTTTTGCCCTCCTACTTTATAGCAACCAAGCTGGAAGCTTTCAAAAGCCTTACCCGAAAAGATAATAACGATGGAAGGATGAGTCAGGACTTCGAAGACATTATGTTTCTGTTTGAACACAGAAAATCAATTTGGCAGGAAATGGGCGAGTGTGATCCTGAACTCAAAGCATACCTGCGGGCAGAATTTATAAGAATTTCAGCGTATCCTGCTTTTGAAGAATGAGTAGATGGGCATGCAGGTTTTGGTTATCCACCTGCTACTTATATGATTGTTAATCGGCTCAGAGAATTTATAGGATAAATATGATTTTTGCTGATATTAGAAGATTTGAAATTGTAATGGATGGGTTTGCAAAGTTTTTTAGAGCTAATTTTAAAGCTTATCCAACTAATCCGACCGAATTTTACAAGTTAGCAGCGAAACTTATCCCGATACAATTAGGAAGCGACACCGAAAGCCCACTAACGGAAACGTTTATACATATTTCCCCCGATTACGAGCGTGGATATTCAAAACAAACTGAATTTGATACAACAGTTTTAACCAATAAAAATTTGTTCTAATTGAGACATAGGTAAAAACATCTTACCACTATCTGGTAATTCAATAAAACCAAAATGATTGTAAAATGCTATTGCTTCGTTATCAAGTGGGTCAACAATTACTGCCATTGATGCAATTTGTAATGAATTTAGGCAACTTCTTTTTAATGCATCCATTAATAAATTTGTCCCAACGCCTTGTCCTTTATAATTAATATCAACAGCCAAACGACCTAATAAGGTTGCCGGCAATAACTTATAGGAAGGTGGTAGTTTTTTTATAATACTTTCAGGAAGAAAATCTCTATTCACGGATGTGTTAGATAAAGTATAATAGCCTTTCACGGTTACCTCATTATCAGAAAGAATAAAACAAGCAGTTAATTTTCGCTTAACATCTTGTTTTGCTTGCAAATGAAGGTAATTATCCAACATGTCTTTGCCACAAGTAAAATTTTCTCTACTATGTTTTGTTGACAAAAGTGTTGTTATATAGTTCATTTACTAGCAACTAATTTGTTATAATTCTTTGCAGCCTTAAGCAAATTTTTATTCGGCTTAGGAGGGTTGATAATAGCATCAAAAAATAGTTTTTGATCTTTTTCCGAGGCTATAATTTGAGTATGCTTTTCAACTATCGAAGTTGCCTCTTTGAATAAGGTATGAACTATGAATTCAGATTTTGATTTAAAACCACTAAGTGTAGCGGCTAATTCAATAACTTCCTTTTGCTCTCTTGGCAATCTCACGTCAAATCGAGTTTGTGTTAATGTTGCTGAATTACTCATTGTGATTATTTTTACAAATGTACGGAAAAATGCCGTACAAACTATTGTTATTAGTTTTCTACCCCTTGATCTCCATTCACCCCGGTTTTCCCTCTAAAAACACAAAAACTAGCCCTAACTTGGCCGAAAAATAAAAACCACCTATGAAAAAATCATAAGTGGTTGATTTCGAAGTGGTGATCCTCTGGCGCAATGATCCTGTGACCGTTTTTATTCAAGTAGAATAAAAAAGTGTGAGTTTGAAGCCGAGCGTGAAGTTAATCCTCACACTCAATCTCCACACTCACACTGTCTTTTGTGGTACGCTTTCAGCGCACACGGGCGTGAGCACATCTTCTTCCTTCACACTCTATCTCCACACTCACACTGCCCTCCGTGGTGCGCCTTTGGCGGAATAATCCTACGACCCCCTGATTATGAGGGTTTCTGGTGGTATCCCATACCTTTTCTTTTATTGATAATCAATAGGATAGAAGATACTGAGTATATAGGATTTCTCATGTTTCACCTCTTTTAACCCGTTTTTGATCAAAGCCTGGCCCGGAACCTGGCCTAAGATTTAGAGCTTAAAACGCCTTATTTTAAGTAATTTTATAGTCAATTCTGAATATGAATATTGCACCATTTTTACATAAAGCACCACTTAAGTCATTGGATGAAAAAATGAATGATTTGAATTATTGGTTAGCACAACCTTTGATAAAAAGGCTTGAAGCGGTGACATTTTTAATATCACAAACAGTAGATCTTACAACTACTAGAATGGATAAAACGCATGTAGTTAGAAGAAAATTGAAAGCATGACTTTAGCTCAAGATTTTGAAGACTTTGTTAAACTCCTTAATAAACACCAAGTTGATTATATGGTGGTTGGTGGATACGCACTAGCATTTCATGGTAAACCTAGACACACAGGCGATTTAGATATTTGGATTAATAGTTCGGAAACGAATGCTGAAAAATTAGTAATTGCTATAAAAGAATTCGGATTGGCAAGTTTAGGATTAACAAAATCTGATTTTATGCAAGCCGGTTATGTTACACAAATAGGATATCCGCCACTTAGAATTGATATTCTGAATACCATTGATGGAGTGAAATTTGAAGATGCTTTTCCAAATAAATTATTTGTAGATGTAAATGGGATTGAAGTTAAATATATAGGGTTAAAAGATTTTATAGAGAACAAAACTGCGTCAGGCAGAAGCCAGGATATTGCTGATTTGAAAGAGATTAAGAATATTAAGAAGCAGTAATTTATATCTTTCAAAAATAATATATGCTTCATTTATCAAGGGTACTTATTATTATTTTATTGTTGTTTTGCACAAATGATTCTTTTTCTGCTTACTCAATTAAAATCCGCAATAAAGATACCTCTTTGATAGCTACAAGAATAGACAAGCATTTTACTTATAGACTTGGATGTTATTTATCTATTCAATTTGGGAAAAGCAATGAAAAAATATCAGGACAACTTTATCATGTTTCAAATGATAGCATCAGCTTAATCAGTAAAAGTAAGTTAGGTCCAATCAAAAAAATTGCAATTAATGATATTAATTCGGTTACTGTTTTGCACAAAGAGACTAGAAAGAATTGGTTAATTATTGTATCTATTTTTTTAACATTAACAGTAATAGGACTGATTTATTCAACTCAAGGAAATTTGTTAGCACTGCCATTTTTAATTTTGCCAGTCTTGTCAATATATACATATATCCCTTTGTTACTCTTCAGTTTTATCTCTGATATTTTTTCAAAAAAAAGTATAAAAAGAAGCTGGTCTTTTAGGTCGATAAGCAATTCCACCCCTTCGCCTCCAATTAAAAAGGGTCTACGCTTTTAACAGCATAAACCCTTTAAATTTTTGCCTTTCGGCTGTGGGCCCACCAGGGCATGATCCTGGGACCCCCTGATTATGAGTCAGGTGCTCTAACCAACTGAGCTATAGGCCCGATCTCCGGCGGTTTCCCGCAAGAGGAGGACAAAAATAATCAAAAGCCACCAATTTATCTCTTGTTAGTCTTTTCTTATTTTCTTTATTTTTATCCCCGTATGCGAAAGCCATCCACTTTACTACTGTTGATACTCTGCTGGTGTACCTCCCAACTCCGCCTCGCTGGGCAGGTTAGTCAGTTTAAAAAATCGGTGCTCGACTCACTCGAGCAAAACAGATTACACGGGGTAGGCGGACTTTCCTTCCTGCTCAATCAGGATAGCAAGGCCGAACTGTTTGCCCTCGCAGATGCTTCCTTCTTATATGCCACCCGCAAGCATACCATCGAATGGCTATCGAGCCTCAACTATAATAGTACCGACCAGATTTCTTCAACTAACCGCTTTTATTCCATGATTAGGGCCGGACTTTTCCGTAATGTGCACGATAGCGCCAATCAGCAAGTATTGAAAAAAAAGCGCCTGTTCGCCGAACCCTTTATGTTTTTTCAGTGGGACGAAAACAGGGGCATCGCCCAACGCTGGCAGTTTGGTTTGAATGCCGTGTATGCTTTTCGCTCCCAATCGAGTCGCCTAAAATGTAATATTGGGGCAGGATTGGTATTTGAAAAGGAAGACTGGCGAGTTTTTTCAAGAGAAAAGCAACAGGCATTTGATACACTGCCTCCCGCTTTTAAGCAATTAATTCAACAAGTATTAGGCATCAATAGCCGGGGTCACCTTTTTCGTGAAAACTGGCGCATGAACTTCTATAACAACTGGTTTTATGATAGTAAGCCCTTTTCGGTAAACCTGTTTTTGGGGCTCCAACAGCCTTTTAAAACCCCTTTCGAGGGATTACCTGATATTCCTTTTTACCCCTATCCCAAGAAAAAATTCCCTCGGGTTACAGCAGATATATCCCTTACTCATAAAATATCCCGCTATATGTCGCTACTAACCCGCTACTATATGCAGGTAGATAAGGGCCAGCTTACCCAGTTTGTGCCCGATTTTGTGTATTCATTCTCACAAGGTATCTCCGTTACCTTTTAATCAATAGCTTCGCCGCCATGGCCACTATTCAACATATTATTTTTGATTTGGGAGGCATTTTTTTAAACCTCAACTATGCCAACACGGCTACCGCTTTTCGGCAGGTGGGAGTAGCCAACTTTGATGAACTCTTTACGCAACACCATGCCAATCCCCTCTTTTCTGGACTCGAAACCGGAGCAATTTCTGAGGAGGAATTTTATAAGCAGATGCGCGCTATTACCTCACTTCCGCTTACCGATACCCAAATTGCCGAAGCCTGGAATGCTATGTTATTGGATATGCCAATGGAAAGAATTGTATGGTTGCAACAAGTGGCCAGGCAATATCCTATTTACCTGTTCTCTAATACCAATGCCATCCACTACCAGCAGTTGATGCTAATCTGCCGCCGCGACCTGGGGGAAATAGATTTTAATGGATTGTTTCGCTTTGCCGGCTACTCGCATCAGTTAGGATACCGAAAGCCGGATGTAGCATCGTTTCGATTACTCCTGAAAAAATTAGCCATTGAGCCACAGCATACCTTATTTATAGATGATACACCTGGTAATATCCAGGGCGCACAGGAACTGGGATTGCATACCTTGTTTTTGCCCCCTCCACAAGAGGTGCTGGAACTGGATACCCAAAACTGGAGCCGGAATCAAGGCTTTACCTCTTCAAACTCGATATAGTCGCCTGCCTTAGTTTCACTGGGCGGCGGCGTATTGCGGGAAACTCGCTCGGCCTCCTGCTGCCGTTGAAAAGCTTCCTGGCGGTCTTGCATTTCCTGCATCTTTTGCTTCATCTGTTGCGAAGCTTTCCCTACGGGCATTACCAGTTGGGTAATGAACTTATACAGGAGGTAAAATAAGAATCCGTATAAAATAAATTTAGCCATAACCCCACAAAGATATTGATTCACCCAACAGCTTTAATACGGTATTGACCAGCGGCTAAAAAGCAGGCCCCAATGGAATTTTTTGGCAATTCAGGCAGATTTTACTACATTCGCACCGTAATTGAACAACTGAAGGGAACGATAACCGTTCCCTTCTTCTTTTTTATATGTCAAACGAAACAATCACTCAATTGGATAAAATGGTGGCCGAGGTGCTGAAAGATGCCCCCGAACACTTTCTCGTTTCGCTGCTTATCAAGCCTACCAATAATATTAAGCTATTGATAGACGGCGATACCGGCATTACCATTGAACAATGTGTTCGCTTTAATCGCAGACTGGTGCCGATGATTGACGAAGCCGGTATTTTTCCTCCCGGGGAATATTCGCTGGAAGTTTCCTCCCCAGGGGTAGATGAACCGTTGAAACTGCATCGCCAGTATGTGAAAAATATAGGCCGTACCGTGCAGGCGCTGCGTACCGATCAAACTACCCTCACCGGTGTATTAAAAGAGGTTACCGACGAGGCCATCACCCTGGAATACACTGAAGGCAAAGGCAAAAAAGCCGTTATTCATCAAACAAGCATACCCTTTACTGAACTACATTCCGTAACCGTACAAATTATATTTTAACCCGGAACAGTCCCAAAACTGTACGTAATTAAACCGTTTATCTATGGCCAGTATTAATCTGATTGAAGCATTCCAGGAATTTAAGGATGCCGAAAACATTGACCGCCCCACGATGATGAAAGTGGTGGAAGACGTTTTTAAAACCCTGCTGCGTAAAAAATATGGCAGCGACGAAAACTTCGACGTAATTGTAAACGCCGAAAAAGGTGACCTTGAAATCATCCGCCGCCGGATGATTGTGGAAGATGGTGAAGTGCTGGATCCCCTGGCAGAAGTGGGCTACTCGGATGCAGTTAAAATAGAACCGGATTTTGAAGTGGGGGAAGAACTGTACGAAGAATTAGATATGGTCGACTTCGGTCGCCGCGCCATCCTTGCTGCCAAACAAACCCTCGCCAGCCGCATCAACGACCTGAAGAAAAATGTGCTGATTAAAAAATATGGCGATCGCGTAGGCGATATCATCAGTGCCGAAGTATACCAGGTTTGGAAGAAAGAAGTATTGCTGCTGGATGAAGAAGGCAACGAACTGATTCTGCCTAAATCGGAACAAATACCGCAAGACTTCTTTAAAAAAGGAGAAAATATCCGTGCTGTTGTAGCCCGGGTTGATTTGAAAAATAACAATCCCGTAATCATTCTATCCAGAACCAGTCCGCTATTTCTGGCTAAGTTGCTGGAAATTGAAGTGCCCGAAATTTTCGATGGACTGATCTCTATCAAAAAGATTGTTCGCGATCCGGGAGAAAGAGCTAAAGTGGCCGTAGAATCTTACGACGATCGGATTGATCCCGTTGGAGCCTGCGTAGGGATGAAGGGAAGCCGTATCCATGGCATTGTGCGGGAACTGAAAAACGAAAACATCGACGTAATTAATTTCACCAATAATATTCAATTGCTGATTCAGCGTTCGCTAACACCGGCTAAAATCAGTTACATGGAGCTGGATAACGAAACTAAACATGCCAATGTTTACCTGAAAGCCGACCAGGTTTCTCTGGCCATCGGTCGCCGGGGGGTGAACATTAAACTCGCCTGCGAACTTACCGGCTACGAACTGGATGTGTACCGCGAAGACGAAGAAATTGTGGACGAATTTGATATCGACCTAGATGAATTTAGCGATGAAATTGAGCCATGGGTGATTGATGCCTTCAAACGCATTGGTTGCGATACGGGCAGAAGCATCCTGAAACTCACCGCCGAAGAATTGGAGAGAAGAACCGATTTGGAAAAAGAAACCATTTTGGAAGTGAGAAGAATATTACAGGAAGAATTTGACAGAGAAGAATAAGCAGCCGCAAAGAGACTATATTTGCTACTGCGAACAGAACCGGAAACCCGAAAGCAATGGCTGCTAAAAATCAAATGCAATCAGCGTAAAAAATAAAGCGGGAAGTACTAAATACAAGTGAATGGCAGAACTGAAATTACCAAGATTACTGGCAGCCGCCAAGGAATTCAACATCGGTCAGGATACCCTGATTGAATTTCTGGTGAAAAAAGGGTTCAACCGCGACGACCTCAAACCTACCGCTAAACTTACGGAAGACCACTACTATGCCCTGCAGGCCGAGTTTCAGAGTGATAAAGTTGCCAAGAATAAGGCCGATCAGGTTGAAATTCCCAAAGTAGCCCAATCTGAACCTAAGAAGAAAAAAGACGAAGAGGAAATATCCTTTAAAAAGGACGAGAAAAAAGCGGCTCCTGCCAAAGAGGAACCCACAGCCCCCCCCGAAGCACCCGCTATTGTTCCTGCTATTCCCGAAGCCCCTCAACCCGAACCCGCCAAGCCGGTACAAGAGCACATTAAAATTGCAGCTCCCGAACTGGAAGGCATGAAAGTGGTGGCCAAGATTGATTTGGATGCAATCGAATCATCCAGTAAACCTAAAAAATCTGCTAAGAAAAAAGAGGATGTAGAAAAAGAACCCACTCCTGCGCCGGCTGTAGAACCTATTCTCGAAGCGCCTCCTATTGCAGTGGTAGCCCCTCCAGAAGAAGAAGCCCCTACACTATCTAATATAAAAGCAGAAAAGCTGGAAGGCCCCAAAATTTTAGGTAAAATCGAGCTTCCTGTTGATAGTGATACCCGTCCCAAACCCGGAATGCACGATGAAAAGCGTATGCGCAAACGCATTCCGGTTGATAAAAAACCCAACGTTCCTAATACAACTGCTAATGCGAATAGCGGCCCTAACCGACCCATCACCCCGGCAAATAACCGCGGTGGTCAGGGAGGCGGAGGCGGTCAATACAATCGCGGAGGCGGCGGCGGTACACAACAACGTAGTCAGGGGGGTGGTAAGTCGGCTCCTCGTGGTGCAAATACCCGTGATGACAAAGAAATAGATCAAAAAGCCATTCAGGAGAAAATACGCGAAACCCAGGCCAAGTTAACTGGCACAGGAGGTCGTGGAAAGAGCCTGAAAGCAAAATACCGTCGCGCTAAAAGAGATGAGGCTGCCGAGGCCTTAGACGGGGAATCAACCGACAACAATAAACTGCAGGTTACCGAATTTGTTACCGTTAGCGAACTGGCCAACTTAATGGACGTGAGTTTTGCCGACGTAATCGCCAAATGTATGAACCTGGGTGTAATGGTATCTATCAACCAACGCCTAGACGCAGAGGTTATAGAACTGGTGGTAAGTGAGTTTGGATTTGAAGTAGAATTTATCGGACTCGAAGAGGTGGATGATCTGGAAGAAGACGATGAAGACGACAACGAAGCAGCCCAGGTTGCCCGTCCGCCAATCGTTACAATCATGGGTCACGTAGACCATGGTAAAACTTCTTTGTTGGATTATATCCGAAGTGCCAATGTGGTAGCCGGTGAAGCTGGAGGTATCACACAGCATATCGGTGCCTATGAAGTTTCCCTACCCAACGATAAAGCCATCACGTTCTTAGATACACCCGGTCACGAAGCCTTTACTGCCATGCGTGCACGTGGTGCCAAGGTAACCGATGTGGCCATTATTGTGGTAGCTGCCGATGATGCCGTGATGCCGCAAACGAAGGAAGCCATTAGCCACGCCCAGGCCGCTAATGTGCCCATGATTTTTGCTATCAATAAAATTGATAAAGACGGAGCCAATCCGCAAAAAATATACGAGCAGCTTTCACAGATGAATATTCTGGTAGAAGCTTGGGGTGGTAAATACCAAAACCAAGAGCTTTCTGCTAAGAGTGGTTTAAACGTAGACAAGCTGTTGGAGAAAGTATTGCTAGAAGCAGAAGTGTTGGAATTAAAAGCCAACCCCGACCGCGATGGAATGGGCACTATTATTGAAGCATCGCTGGATAAAGGGCGAGGATATGTGGCAACTATTCTCGTGCAGAACGGCACCCTTAACCAAGGCGACCTGATTGTATCTGGTCAGTATTATGGCCGTGTTAAAGCCATGTTCAACGAACGGAATCAACGTATTCAGGTGGCACCGCCTTCTACCCCGGTAGTGATATTGGGATTGAACGGAGCACCTCAGGCTGGTGAAAAATTCCGGGTATTTGAGGATGAAGCCGAAGCCAAAGAAATGGCCACCAAGCGGGCTCAGTTGCTGCGAGAGCAGGGATTGCGCGCTAGAAAACATATTACCCTCGATGAAATTGGCCGTCGATTGGCATTGGGTAACTTTAAAGAACTTAACATCATCATTAAAGGAGATGTGGATGGTTCGGTGGAAGCCCTTAGTGATTCATTGCAGAAATTATCTACCGAAGAGATTGCTGTTCGGGTTGTACATAAAGGGGTAGGACAAATTTCCGAGAGCGATGTATTGCTTGCCACCGCCTCCGATGCGATTATCATAGGATTTAATGTGCGTCCTTCTATGCAGGCAAATAAACTGTCGCAGACTGAAGGGGTGGAAATTAAATTGTACTCTATCATCTACACTGCCATCGACGAAATCAAGAGCGCCATGGAGGGAATGCTGGAGCCTAAATTCCAGGAAAAAATTACCGCTAACGTGGAAGTACGCGAGGTATATAAGTTCGATAAAGCCACTGTGGCCGGATGCTTTGTGCTGGAAGGAAAAATTGCCCGTAACAGCCGCATCCGCATTATACGCGACGGTATTGTGGAATATCCCAAAGGGGAAGGCCAAAGTGCCGAGTTGGGCAGCTTGAAACGCTTTAAAGACGATGCAAAAGAAGTATCTACCAATATGGAGTGTGGTTTAACCATTAAAAACTATAACGACATTAAAGTAGGCGACATAGTAGAAGCCTTTGAGGAAGAAGAAGTTAAGAGAACCCTCTAGTTCCCGGTTCTAAAAGCGGTTTATATTTTGTTAAAAGCCGCTAGCTGGTTGGGGGAAAGCAATTGAATTGATTATTTTTGAAGTCATGAACCTTCGTATGAAATTATTATTCACTTTGTTTATCTTGTTGTCGGCTGTATGCTTTACTGCCGAAGGCCAAACCCTAAAAGTGGTTGCCGATAAAATTGTGAGTCAGGTAGGTGATAAAATCATTCTGAAATCTGATATCACCAATTCAATTGCCGACCTAAAAAGACAATCTCAGGGGCAGGATATTCAAATCCCTACCGAGTGTCAGGTATTAGAAAGTCAGCTCATCCGCAAAGCGCTGGTATTGCAGGCACAGAAAGATTCATTGAATGTAAGCGAAGAAGAAATTGAAGCTGCCTTGGAAAATCAGGTGAGAATGTTCATCCAGTCCTACGGGTCAAAAGAAGTGTTGGAAGAAATAGCCGGCAAAACGGTGTATCAGATAAAAGAAGATTTTAAAGAAGCTTTCCGCGAAAAAAAGCTGGCCGATCAAATGCAGAGTAAAATTGTGGATGGGGTAAAAATCACACCCACAGAAGTAAAAGTCTACTATTCAAAAACACCTGCCGATAGTTTACCTTTCTACGAAAGTGAAATTGAAGTGAGCCAGATTGTAGTATTTCCCAAGGCCAATAAAGATGTGGAAGAATATGTTTCCCGTCAGATGTACGACTACAAACGCCAAATTGAGTTGGGCAGCAAAAAAATTGAGCAACTGGCTAAGCTGTTCAGTGAAGACCCTGCTGTAAAAGAGAATGGCGGTCAGTATGTGCTCAATCGCAACGATAAAAACTGGGACCCTGCATTTATGTCGGCTTCGTTTCGATTAAAGGAGGGACAAGTGTCGCCGGTAATTAAGTCAAAATTTGGATTACACATTATACAGCTCATCAGCCGCTCTGGTGATGAGGCAGTGGTTCGGCATATTCTGCGCATTCCGCCGGTAACCGACGATGAGATCAATGAGGCCAAGACCAAGCTCGATACCATTCGCCAGAAACTAATAACCAAGCAAATTGGATTTGGAGAAGCAGTAAGCAAGTACAGTGATGATGAGAATAGTAAGTTCAATGCCGGTTCGGCAGCGTCTAACCGGGATGGCTCTACCTTTGTAAACATCGACCAGCTGGATAAAGACCTGATTCAGCCCATTAGTTTGATGAAGCCGGGAGAGTATTCCCAGCCCCAGGTGCACATTGATGAGCGCGGCAGAAAAGTAGTTCGGTTGATATACCTGAAAAACAGAACCCAGCCTCATCGCGAAAATTTAAAAGACGATTATAACCGCGTTTCCCAGCGCGCTTTGGAGGAAAAGAAAAATGCGGCACTGGAAAAATGGTTCAAAGAACATATTCCCACTTATTACGTGCTGATAGACCGGGAATATAACGGATGTGCTGGCTTGGATGACTGGCGTGCAGCAGCAGCCAATGCTACCAAAGCCCGAAATTAATAACCTGTATACCGAGTTGGCGATTCTCCGTACTAATTATTTTATGATTATATAATTGTATATACATATATTAGCGTGGTGAAATTAGAGCAGGCCATACAAACCGGTAAGTTTAGCAGCGATAAGCATAAGGCTGTGCTGAATATCTTGTATCGTGCCTGGATAGTTAAAACCAAAATCAGTAATGAACTCAAGCCTTTTGGAATGTCGCATGAGCAGTACAATGTGCTGCGTATTTTAAAAGGAAGTTACCCCAATGCAATGCGGGTTAAGGATATTGGCAGCCGTTTAATTGAAAAGAGTTCGAATGTGCCACGCATCATTGATAAGCTGGAAGGTAAAAAAATGGTACAGCGATTAGCTTCGCCCGACGACAATCGAGAAACATTGATAAGCTTAACAGCTTCTGGAATTAAAATACTCGAAGCCAGTACACGAAGTGTGCAACCGAATACGATTCAGTCGCTGGCATTAACCGAGAAGGAGGCGGCTATATTGAATCAGTTGCTGGACAAGATTATCCCAGTAGAATAATTTTTTTTATTATAATAAGTGTAGGTACATGAAATCAACACAAGCCTCTTTTGTTTATCATCCTGCCGGCTCACGTGGATTAACCCAATGGGAATGGCTGAAGAGTTATCATAGTTTTAGTTTTGGTGAGTATTTCGATCCTGCACGTATTCAGTTTGGTGCCTTACGAGTTTTAAATGACGATTTGGTTAATAAGGGGGCCGGGTTTGGTGCGCATCCACATGCCAATATGGAAATAGTTACTATTCCCTTGTCGGGCGATTTACATCACCGCGACAGTACTGGCAGGGATGCCATCATCCGGCAACACGACGTACAAATTATGAGTGCGGGCAGCGGCATTACGCATAGCGAGATGAATGCCAATGCGGATATTCCAGTGGCCTTTTTGCAAATTTGGATACTCCCGGAAACAAAAAACACTACCCCCACCTACGAACAAAAAACCCTAGATACAGCCGTACGCAACCACCTGGTTACTATTGTAGCTCCCGATAATCCACGGGCACTGCGCATTAATCAGCATTGCTGGATTACCCTGCTTACAGCCGACCCACAAAGGCAATTCACTTACCATACCCATCGCCTAGGAATGGGACTATATGTATTTGTGATTTGCGGCACGGTAGTGATTAACGACGAAACTCTGACCGAGCGCGATGGAGGGGGATGGATTGATACCGACTTATTTTCCATTATCACCCAAACCGATGCGAAAATATTAATGCTTGAAGTGCCTGTTTAAATTTTTATTATGATGCAGCATCGTTCAATTAAAAAAATTTTATTAGGTCAGCCATTCAACATGGGTGGATTTCCTATTCGCCAGCCCTTGCCTACGCTGGGGGTTGATCAGATAGACCCCTTTTTATTACTGCACCATGCCCGACTGGAGGTTTCAGCAGATATACCTGTAACCGAGCAGGGGGTAGGTCCCCATCCCCATCGTGGATTTTCGCCGGTTACTTTTTTGTTTGAGGGAGGCGTTCATCATCGGGATAGTGCCGGAAATGATAGTTGTGTGTATGCAGGCGGTGTTCAGTGGATGAATGCCGGTAGTGGACTGATACACAGCGAGCGGCCACCGCAGGATATTCAGGCAAGAGGAGGCGTGCAGGAGTTGATTCAGTTATGGATAAACACACCGGCCCAACATAAAATGGATGCACCGCTATATATTCCGGTTGCTGCTGAACAAATGCCGGTGATATCGTTCAACAATACATCGTCTTACATTCGAGTAGTTGCCGGCGAGTTGAACGGGGTTCGGGGTGCCATTGACCCCCTTTTTCCTATGCAGGCTTTTATGGGACAAATGGAAGTGGGGGAAACGTATTTCTTCCCGATACCCAATTACCAGGTGGCGTTATTATATGTATTAAGCGGAAAACTACAATTGGGCAACAGCCCCGATCAAATAGTTGCTGATTTTGAAGCTGCCTGGATGTATGAAGATGGAGATGGTATTGACGTATCTGTTTTAAAAAATGCCCGTTTCTTATTGGTTACCGGCCAGCCACTGAACGAGCCCGTCGCTTCTCGTGGACCGTTTGTGATGAATACCCAAGCCGATTTGCTGCAGGCCTTTAAAGATTATCAATCAGGAATGATGGGGGAATTAGTTGAATAAATTCATTTGCAAAATAAAATCCAGTGGCCACCTATCTGATTGATCCAACTCACAGTGAAATTGCTTTTTCGGTAAAGCATCTGATGATTACCCATATTCGCGGTTTTTTTGCCCAGTTTGAGGGAACCCTTGATAGCAAGCAGGCAGATTTTACGGATGCCTCTATTCGGGTGGTGATTGATGCCAATAGTTTATATACCAATCATCCCGAACGCGATGCCCACCTGAAGAGTGAAGATTTTTTTGCCGCCGCAGCATTTCCGGTAATTGAATTTCAGTCTACCACATTTATAAAAATCAATGCCACCCATTATCTATTGAATGGATTTTTAAAAATTCGGGATATTCAAGAGCCCGTTCAACTGAAAACACATTTTCGCGGAAAGGGCTTGGATGATAACGGGGATGTGAAATATGGATTTGAGCTGGATGGACAAATCAGCAGGAAAGAATTTGGACTTTTCTGGAACCAGCTTACTGCCGCCGGCAATGGGTTAATTGGCGATGACGTGAATTTGCATATGAATATTCAGCTCTTGAGAAATTAATCGTGTATTTTCGCATACTTTGAACATCAGCAGCCAATAGTTGTTAGATTTACATAGGAATATAATATGCAAATTGAAATCGTATCGGGTAGCCCCCGAAAAGAAAGCCTATCCTTTCGGGTAGCACTTCACCTTCAGCAACAACTAAGCAGTATATCTAGCCACTCCGTAAACATCATGGATGTTCGTGACTGGCATTTCCCCCTCTTGCAGGAGGTAATTTCCAGTCCAGAAGCTGCACCAGAACACCTACAGCCCATTGCTAAGCGAATGTTTGGTGCGCAAGCATTTATCTTGGTTACCCCCGAATACAACGGCACTTATACCGCTGCCCTAAAAAATTTGTTCGACTATTTTCCCAAGCAGAGTCATAAAGCATTTGGCGTAGTAACAGCTTCCCCTGGTGCCATGGGCGGCATGCGGGCGAGTCAGCAACTGCTGCTGCTGGTATCCGGAATATTTGGCGTGGCTTGTCCCAACATGCTAATTGTTCCCGGGGTGGAAAAGAAATTTGCCCCCGACGGAGAGTTAATCGACCTTGGCTATGCAAAGGCAGTGGAGACTTTTACCCGCGAGTGGTTATGGCTGGCCGAGCGTTTACAGGGGTAAGGATATTTAATAGAAAATAACGGCAATAAGTTGGTAACTTTGTCCCTTCCTATTTTGGAATCACCCTCATGAGCGATGATATCAAACACGAATGTGGCCTAGCCTACATTCGACTGAGAAAGCCCTTTTCGTATTACCTGCAAAAGCATGGTTCTGCAACCTACGGGTTAAGTAAGCTGTACCTGTTAATGGAGAAGCAGCATAACCGAGGGCAAGATGGTGCAGGACTGGCAGTAGTTAAGCTCGACACCCAACCCGGCAATCCCTTTTTACACCGCATGCGCAGCAATGCCCAACAGCCAATTGCGGATTTGTTTTTTAAGATCGGACAAGAAGTTGCCGAACTAGAAAAATACCAACCCGACATCAAGCAGCATCCCGGATTAATGAAGGGGCACCTGCCATTTATGGGTGAGTTATTGCTGGGGCATCTGAGGTATGGTACCCAGGGTAAGAATAATGTAGAGTATTGTCACCCCTTTTTAAAAAGAGACCTGGTACCCGGAAAAAATCTGGCGCTGGCTGGCAATTTTAATCTGGTGAATACCGATGAATTATTTGATCTGATTAATATCAATCCCGGAGATTTTCAAAAGCAAAGTGATTTGGCGGCGATGCTGGAAGTGTTGCATCATTTTTTGGTGCAGGATGAAGAACTGCATCCCAATGCGGCAGATGTGGCCAAGGTACTCCGTAAGGCAACGCCCTTATTTGATGGGGGCTTTACTATTGGCGGGTTATTGGGCAATGGACATTCCTTTGTTATGCGCGATGCACATGGAATAAGACCGGCCTATTATTATATCAATGATGAAGTGATTGTGGCCGCCAGTGAGCGGGCAGCTATTCGCACTACATTTAATGTGGGTGAAAATGAAGTGCTGGAGTTAATGCCCGGAATGGCTTTGTTGGTAGATGATGCCGGCAATTATAGTTGTGAGCAAATACTCGAACCCAAAGAAAGAAGGGCCTGCAGTTTTGAGCGCATCTATTTTTCAAGGGGCAGTGATGAAAAAATTTATCGGGAGCGGATTGCGTTAGGTCATCACCTGAGTAAAACAGTATTGGAGAGCATTGACTACGATTTAAAGAATACCATTTTTAGTTATATACCCAATACTGCCGAAGTAGCATTTTATGGACTGGTAAAGGGGATGGAAGAATACCTGAATAAAATAAAGGTAGAGCGTATCCTCAGCTGGGGCAATGATATTACGCCCGATCGGCTGGAACAAATGGTGAACCGAAAAATTCGGCAGGAAAAAATTGCCATCAAAGATGTAAAGCTGCGCACATTTATTACGGAAGATAGTAACCGGAATGAGATGGTGCAGCATGTGTATGATATAACCTATGGTACGGTTCGCAGATATGAAGATACCCTGGTGGTGATAGATGACAGTATTGTGCGAGGAACCACTTTGCGTGAAAGTATTGTACGCATGTTGTTGCGGTTAGATCCTAAAAAAATTATCGTAGTTTCTTCTGCCCCCCAAATCCGCTACCCCGATTGTTATGGAATAGATATGAGTAAGCTTGGCGACTTTATTGCTTTTCGGGCGGCGGTTGCCTTGCTCAAGGATACCAATCAAGAACATCTACTCAAGCAAATCACCGATCGCATCCACGAACTACAGCGTAACAATCAATTGCATACGGAGAATGTTGTGCGGCAATTGTATAAACCCTTTACAACGGAAGAGATTTCTAATAAAATTGCCGAACTGATAACGCCTGCCGGAACTACGATACCCATACAAGTAATTTATCAAACTATTGAAGATTTACACGAGAGTTGCCCCACCAATACCGGCGACTGGTACTTTACCGGCAACTATCCTACCCCCGGCGGCAATCGCGTGGTGAATAAAGCCTTCCTCAATTATATGGAGGGGAAGAATGTACGCGGATACTGAGAACAGAGTGGGAGTGGGATTGAGTGTGATTTATAGGTGGTTCTCGCGTAGTACGCCTAGGGCGCACAAAGCGAGGAACATAGTAAAATATCCCCACACTCAAACCCACACTCACACTGGTTTTTGTTCCCCGTGTAGTTCGCCTAGGCGCACTACGCTAGAAAAATTTGCAGCATAATATTTCACCCAGTAAAATATCCCCACACTCAAACCCACACTCACACTGGTTTTACGCGGCAGGTTAGCAGTATATCAAATTCTATAGATGTTCCCCGTGTAGTCTCCGAACGATAGAGAGGGACTGCGCGGTAGGTGTGCAACATTTTAAATTGGAAAAATCATTCCAAAACGCGCAGTACGCCAGAGCGCACTACGTTAGAAAAATTTGCAGCATAATATTTCACCCAGTAAAATATCCCCACACTTAAACCCACACTCACACTGGTTTTACGCGGCAGGTGTGCAACATTTTAATTTTTTTATACTTTATCCGCATGGGGTTCAGAAAAAATTACTGCTAATCTATATTGGAGTGTTAAGTTTTAAAAATAGTCTGCGATTTGTATAAATTGTTTTCACCAAAGATCAAAGTATTCTTCAGTTGAATACAATCATGCATATTTCAAAAGAAATTCAGCATCTAGTTGGAAGAGTTTATGTACCCCTTTTAAAAATGCGATATCAGCTTTTCGTTTACCATGTAAAATGTCTGAAACTTTCGATTGGCTCATTCCAAGTGTATTAGCGAGGGAAGACTGGTTCATTTTTCTTTCAAACATTTTATAGGTAATCAATTCGGGAATAGATTTGGGTGGTTTTTGTGGTTGCAGGTCCAATTCCTCATCTTCATATTTTTCTGCTTTTATAACCAATGCTGATAGCTGCTTAGCCTCGCTTTTGGATAATGCTTTTTCTCCCTTATTCATCAGGGTATAAATAAGTACCATTGTTTCGTGGTACTCTTTTTTAGAACGGATTTTGTGTGTCATGATTTTATTTTTTGTAAGGGACATTACAAGCATTCAATTTATCATATTCGCTATGGGTATCAATGAATAAAATAAATACGGTGCGTACTTTGAATATTATTAGCGCAATTAAACGATACTGATTACCCTTAATATTAAAAACATAGCGGTCATTTCCTACAGCATCTACACTATTAAATATACTTTTCATTTCAGTAAAACTTTTCCATTCAGCTGCTTTTGTAAGGTCGTACCATTTTTCAATGGCTCCCTCACAATCCGGATGCCTAAGTACAAATTCCCGCAGTATTTTTTTAGCAATTATTACCATATAGAATAATTGCAAAAATATAAAGTATTTCTGTTTTTTGGAAATATTTTATATATTATGTAATTAATTGATCTCTTCCCCGTCTAGTACGCCCAGGCCCACTACGCGAGAAAAAATCACACTCAAACCCACACTCACACTGGTTTTCACACTCTATAACAAAACGCATTAATATTCATCCCCGCACCCACAGAGGCGAAAACCACGATATCGCTGGGATGTAGTTGGTGTTCGGGCATGGCTCCGTTTAGTACCTGGTCGTATAGGGAGGGGATGGTGGCTACGGAGCTGTTGCCGAGTTGGTGAATGCTCATGGGCATGATATGCGGGGGGATGGTGTTTTCTCCGTATAATTTATAGAGAGCTTTAATAAAGCCCTCATCCATTTTTTCATTTGCCTGGTGCAGAAAAAATTTCTTTACATCGGTTAAGGCGATGCCGGCTTTTTGGATGCAATCCTGCATAGCCAGGGGCACGTGCTTGATGGCATATTCGTACACTTTTTTTCCCCTCATTTTAATGTAGTGGGTATCTGCCGAGCGATCGGGGTTATAGGAGCATCCGTAGGATATATAAAAGGTTTCATCGGCGCAATCGCTTTGTGCGCTGGAGGATAAGATGCCGCTGCCTCCTTCCTGGTAAGGTTTTCCCTCGATGATAGCAGCTCCGGCTCCATCACTAAAAATCATACTGTCTCTGTCGAAGGGGTCGATAACGCGGCTAAGGGTTTCGGCACCTATTACCAAACATTTGTTGGCTATGCCTGCGCGGATATAGGCATCGGCTTGCAAAACGCCTTGTATCCAACCGGGGCAACCAAAAATAATATCATAGGCCACGCAGGCGGGGTTTTTAATACCCAGTATTTTTTTTGCGCGGGCTGCTAGGGCTGGTACAAGGTCCGACTGACTAGATCCGGTAGGCACATCACCAAAGTTATGGGCAAAAATCAGCTGGTCGATGGTTTCGGGGTCGATGCCAGCGTTGTCGATTGCGCGTTGGGCAGCCAGGGCACCGAGTTGAGAGGCGGTGAGATTGTCGCTGGCATAGCGCCGTTCTTGTATGCCGGTGATCTGTTGAAACTGTTGAATAATTTTTTCTGATGGGGTAGCTATCCGTTGTTGATGTTCATCAAAAAACGAATGCTGCAAAAATTGCGCATTGGGTACTTGCCGGGTGGGAATATAACTCCCTATTCCGGTGATAACTGTTTGGGTGGATGGCATACAATCTAATTAGTATTCGTAATCGTCATTTACCGTATTCTCAGCTACTAATAAGATAGCCATTTATAATTCCGGCATCAACCATAAACATAATAAATATACGGATTGGAGGCCCAAACAAATCCAGCATAAAACGGCAAAATGCTGCAAAGTCCAAATTCCTTTATTGATAATCAATCGATTAGATATTTTTTGACCCTAAAAATATGCGACATGTCGTAAAACTATATTCATCATATTACATCTTCATAGTAACACATCCTTTTCGGAACAGTCCACTGTATTTCGGGAGGGAGGATCATTATAACCAAAACCAGCTTTTAAAAAATGAAATCGATTTTTCAACGGATTGACTATTGGCTTCAATCCATTTTTGTAGTAGAAAAGCTAGCTCATATTCATAAATCTATACAAGCGGAGGAAGTGATGGAACTGTACCAGCAATTTCGGGATGATGAAAAAGGCTTGGCCCTATCTATTCGAAGCCTCTTAGAAGATCGCTTAACGGGCAAGGTTACAGATAAGGATATCAACTATTGCATTCGTAGGGCGAAGGAGTTTGCTTTGCAGGATTTGTAGGGTTAGATTGATGGGATACTGAAATGCGTTTGAAAAATGTTTCAGTAGGCGCCCAATATTCGATAAATTAAATCAATCAAGTAACTTAATTATATCATATCATTACTGTGTGAGTAAGCAATCAATTCGGCGCGATTGCGTACTTTGAATTTTCTGCATAATTCACTAAGGTTTTTTTCTATGGTGGACGTAGAAACAAACATTTCTTTAGCTACTTCATTTATAGTTTTTCCGTTTACTAACATCCTAATAATTTTGCATTCTCTCTTGTTAAATACTTCTTTATGGGCTTCGAACTGCTGCATTTTTTCAACCAAGGTTTCAATATCGGGCCCGCTCGCCTGAAAATATTTATTTCCCGAATGGGGCGTTCGGGGGTTGCGCTTGTAAGTGCCAATTACCTCAACCACCTTACCCTTCAACGAGTGATGTACTTTCACACTCTCCAGTAGAGCAACTTCCTCTCCCTGCTTACTGAATTTTTTGCATTCAGTGGTGCAGGAGTACTCCAAAAGGTTCGACGATTTACTTAAAATAAATGCCAGTGCCTGGTTATTCATTTCCTTAATAAATTCTTTGTGGTCGGGCGTAGTAATTTCAACCAGCAAATGCA
>Ga0247838_1000203_pt1 | contig 93905 bp, 42 predicted proteins | sample LaCruzMarch2015__5_FD_189097 | JGI IMG/M metagenome (GOLD analysis project Ga0247838, IMG submission 189097) | Freshwater microbial communities from meromictic Lake La Cruz, Castile-La Mancha, Spain - LaCruzMarch2015_15m | ecosystem: Environmental > Aquatic > Freshwater > Lake | place: Spain...
CCGCGACTGAACAACTAAAACTCCCCGCCCATCCCCTTGAACTTCTCAACAAATGTGACAAGCGGCAAGTGATCTGCGATTCGCATTGAGCATTCAAACCCAACTATCACCCAACCTCGGCATAAACACCGGTATTACGCTCCGGGTAGCTCTCGTAAACGTGCTCGAAGAGTGCAGAACATTTATGGCCGTAGATCTCCGGCGTATAGGCTCGCGGGAGTCCGCTATCAAGGGTGTCCTCGATCGCCAGCTTCAACGTCGCAGCAGAAAAGGTGTCAGCAGCAAAAAAGGTGAGCAGCAGAAAAGGTGTCAGCAAGCAGAAAAGGTGTCAGGAACCGTTTATGGACAATATGTTCAATGCAAGGCATGATATGTTGTTAACACTATGGGACGACCAAAACGTGCTGCGGATGGTGGTTTGATCTATCACGTACTCAATCGAGCGAACGCTCGATTGTCGATTTTTGAAAAAGACGGAGAATGGTCGCCGCGGTAGACCACCCAAATCTTAAATAAGAAGAACCACCATGGCACTCTATGAAATGACCCCCGACTCCTTTCGGCACTCAGCCGAGCTTCGTTTGCCGATCTCAGGGTGCGTGAGCGCGATGATCTCCAACGATTGCTGCGCACGCAAATCGAAGTGTTGGGAGACGATCTCTACGTGCTCACTGAAGAGTTTGGTGATTGGGACGAAAGTCGCCGCCGGATTGATCTGCTTGCAATCGATCGTCAGGCAAATCTTGTGGTGATCGAACTGAAGCGCACCAACGATGGCGGGCACATGGAACTTCAAGCCATCCGCTACGCCAGCATGGTATCGGCGATGACGTTTGAGCGAGCCGAGCAAATCCACGGAGAATTTCTGACCCGTATAGGCGAGCCGGCTGAAGAAGCCCGCACCCGCATGCTCACCTTTCTTGGCTGGGAAGAGCCCGACGAGGAAGCATTCGCTCCCGATGTGCGCATCGTGCTGGTTTCTGAAGATTTCGGGAAGGAACTCACCACTGCTGTTCTTTGGTTGCGAGAGAGGGATATCGACATTCGCTGTGTTCGCCTGCGGCCTTACCAGGACGGTGAGAAGCGGCTGATCGACGTGCAGCAGATCATCCCTCTCCCCGAAGCCAACGAGTATCAAGTGCAGCTTCGAGAAAAGGAGCAAGTTGGCCGTAAGAAGCGGGCGGAACGCTACGACGTGCGCTTGAAATTCTGGGAGGGATTGGTTGCCATCGCTCGCAAAAGACAAACCCGCCACGCCAACATCAAACCGGGATCCTATCACTGGCTAGGCGCAAGCTCGGGCATCCGCGGCCTTGGCCTCAACTACGTCATCGTTCAGGAATACGGCATCGCCGAACTCTACATCGACCGTGGCGATGCCGAGGAGAACAAGCGTATCTTCGACCATCTCCATGCTCGCAAAGACGAAATCGAGAAAGCGTTCGATGGAACACTTTCGTGGGAGCGGCTAGACACGAAGCGCGCCTGTCGGATCAAACACGCAATTGAACGTGGCGGCTACCGTAGTCCCGAATCGGAATGGCCCGTGATCCAAACTGAAATGGTCGATACTATGAGTAAGCTTGAAAACGCACTCAAACGCTCCTTAGATTCACTTGGGCTGTAGCAATGATTACTTTAGCTTCAATCGCACGCACCGATTCGAAACGATGTTCGAGAAGCCCAAGCGGCAGTTCATAGGTATACACTGGATTTGCAAGCAGAAGCTGTCAAGGCTGTCTTGCAGCAAGCTGAGTTACTGTGTGCTGATTGGGTGGGTCAGAAAACGCGAGCATGCCGAAACGATGATGAATACCCTCTAGGCTCCTCTTAATCTCATCGGAAGAAGCTCTCGGCTGTATACGACCGCTCGGTTGTTTACACTTATCCATGGGTACGATTTAGCCGTTGCTGTTAGCCGTTGCTGGCATTGTCTTGGCGAAGAATCCGATTGAACAGGCTGCAATCGAGCTCGTCAAGGAGTTAAACTCAAGAGGAAAGAGCCTCCGAGAAATTGCTCACGGGGAGGGGATACCTGACTAAGAAAGGCAAAAACTGTTGGAACCACATGACGATCAAGAACCTTTTGAACCGGAAAGCTTGTTGAGCGAGCTGTCGACCGATGAACTACTCGAAAGACTCGGTAGGGCATGCACGCAAGACGGCAAGCCCAACCTACCAATTGGCAAGCAGACGCTAGAGGACTACCTCAAAGCACGCAGCGATGACGACGAACAAGCTTGAAGCAACGCTCTGCAAAGCGATTGAACGCAGTGACTCATCGCGGTATGCCATTAGCCAAGCCACGGGCGTCCCCCAGTCCGCGCTCTCTAGATTCGTGGCTGAAGAGCGTTCCATCAGTTTGGATTACGCCGACAAGCTGGCAAAATACTTCGAGCTGGAGTTGAAGCCGAAGCGTTGATACATGGTTTATTCGGCATAATCATCAACGGAGCCTATCTCTATTTTGTTCGTCCCGTGGGATGAAGCACCGATTGGAGGAAATCAAAGGGGTCAGGCCTGGGTTAGGCCTCTTTGATTGCCCGACACTGCGGCTGCTGTCGAAGCTTTGCCATTGCTACCACTTGGGAAAAGTTTCGTTGCACCAATGGTTGCACCTGCTACGGTCGATTTGTGTCATTTAGGGGCAAATTCTGACACTTTAGGCGTAGTATCGGCGGCGGGTCAAAAAACGAAAAAACCCTTGGAATCACAAGGAAATCCAAGGGTTTTCGCTAATCGGACCGGCGGGATTCGAACCCACGACCTCTACCACCCCAAAACGCTTTATTGACGACAGAAAATCGCTGTTTTCCTTGGTGTTTTGATGTTTTTAGCACCAAAACGCCATTGCAAATACTAGCGAGTATTTCATTGAATTGCAAGGCTTTTCGGTACTACAGAGTTTGCAAGTCTGTACAAGTCAGTAAAACCGGTCGTATCGTCCCTCCGACAACGCGACTCTTGCCGTAGAGAAACGCTTTGAATCGCGGGACACTGATCGTTGTTTTCGCCGCGCTTGTTGGCGTGGTGAAGTTGGCCGGATACTTTATTGGATGATGATGATTGCGTTTTTCTTATTGCCAGCTAGACCTACCATAGCATGGGGGTCCGGCCGGTCCGGCCCCGTGCGCGGATTGATTTGTTAGCAACCGACGGGCTCAGAGGCCCGCCCTACGCGTTCCCAATATGCTCAGAAAATCGCGAACCAGCAGGTGAGCACCGCTCAACCACTGGCATCACTGACTCGACCCCAGCATGTCACGCGTAAAAACTCAAGGTTTTCCTTGCGGAGCCCTGGCAACGCGAAACCCGTGATGGATGCTCGTACTCGTCGGATCATTGCAATGGCGATACTCGGATGGCCCCTGGTTCGAGCGCAGTTTTTTCGGTCGGCGTACACTCGTCGAGTGTCCCCTGATAGATCGTTTCGGTGGCGCTGCCGGACAATACTCGAAGTCCGCAGTCGGATTTGCCATGGTCGTGGATCTTCGACGCTTGGCCAGGGCTCCAACAAAGTACGAGGACTTGGATTGTTGGGGTGTGCAGGACGAAATTGCGGCAGTAATTTTGACGATCAAATTGCAGGAACACTTGAACATCGCTGTCGGAGGTTTCGATGTTTAGGTCGCTGAGCAAATGTCGGATTTCCGGTTGGCTTAGCACCGGGGAATCCTTGAGCGACTCGACCAGACGAGTCAGCCCACGGATAGGAGATTCGGCGGAAGAAGGAATAGGATCACGCATAGCAAAACTCTCGCTTGGTTTTGGGGTGGCGTGTTACGACAGCCACGAGATCGATCCCCAGCGAAGGTGCCGAGGACGTCCCGCACTGCCATTTCCCAACGGAAGAAATTGAGAAAAATTCAAATTGGGAGAATTTTTTGGAGGAATACTTCCAAGCGGGAGTTCATCACGATCGTTGATTGCTCGACCAACGATCTTCACCGCCCGTAAGATGGGCCTCTGAGCCCGTCGGTGACTAACTTAGCAAACCTACGTACGAGCCAGAGTCCCATGCTACCGAAAGATGCACGGGGACACAGAAAGCGCCGGGGTAAACCGGATTGGAGTCGGGAATGAGAGAGTCCTACAGAGAAGACTTAGCCAGTAACTCTGGCCTCGAGTTGTACGATGATGACGGTAACTTCATGGGTGTAGCGCCACAACAGAGGTAGTTTCAGGCAAGCTAATGAGCTCGGAAATCAACCATTCCGTGCGCCGACACCGGGGTGTCTGCGGGAAGGCAATATATTGGTTCGCGTCATGGCGAGCGAGCCAGGGGCACGCCGGAGTCTAAGAACCTGAGCATGCGTAGAAACTTAAATCGCGAGAACCGGGAGCCCCTACCAGTTTCCGACGATGGCTAGCAACCACCGTTGGAACGATTGCAAACGCTTTTCTTGACAGACCGATTCGGAAGCTCGCGGCCGACATTGGGATCCACGCCAACGCCAACGGCTGTACCCTTCAAGTTTCCGACGCAGGGAAGTCCATAAGTTGCTCGGTTGCCTGTAAACATGGCGATGAACCGTTGGTCGAGTCGGTGAGCATTGCATCTGATTTATTTGAAGAGCTAGCCCAGTCCGCAGGCGACATCGAATTCGGTCCGGTTGAATCGACCGAGAATGGCAGCCGCTTCGTAGTTCGCTCCGGTTTAGGTGACGTTTGGGTGACCGGAGCGAGTTGGAGAGTTTCCAAATCTCATATTTGCGAGCCTGAAGTCGACATAACGTACCTGCTGAACCTTCCGTTACCTTAAAATGCTTAGGAGCATCTGCCCGTACGATGCGAAAATGAAGCTGGAAGCGCAGTCCCAGTTTTGAAGATAACAGCCAGCTAATGCGAGACGACATCGATCATGCTCTTCATCAGCCATCGCACCACCGACAAAGCCGCCGCCGAGGATTTGAAGCGCCGCGTTCTCGCTCGCGGCTATTCCGCGGAGCAGCTCTTTCTCGACAGTGATCCGGATGCGGGCATCGCGGCGGGCTCGGACTGGGAGCACGTCATCTACGATCGGCTAAAACAGTGCCAGGCGTTGATCGTGGTCTGCTCGTCGCGTTGGGCCGAATCGAAGTGGTGCTTTGCGGAACTTGTGTTTGCGAAATCGTTGGGGAAGCAAGTCTTTCCCGTGGTCATTGAGGAGTGCGCGATCGACGCCATCCTGGGCTAACGTCAATCGGTTTTCGTTTACAAAGAAGGCGAAGCGGCCTATGAGCGACTCTGGAAATCGCTGGAGCACCACGGCCTCGGCCCGCACGAACACCGGCCTTGGCAACCCGATGACGGCGACCCCTGTCCATTCCCCGGCCTGCTCGGCTTCAGCGAACGCTTTGCGCCGGTCTACTTCGGCCGCGCCCCCGAATCGGCCATCGTGCTCGAAGAGTTGAATAAGATTCGCGATCGTGGTGAACCGCGCCTACTGATGATTGTCGGCGGATCGGGCAGCGGCAAATCGTCTCTGCTGCGAGCTAGTGTGTTACCAAGGTTCGACCGCAATTGGGATTGGCTGGTGCTGCCGACGTTGCGTTACGGCCAGTCGCCCAACAGCAACTTTAATCGAGCTCGTACGTAAAGAATTAACCCATAAAAAGTTGGGATGCTTCGAGAAAATTTCCTGCGACGAGACGCATATACGAGTCCAATCATGGAAAGCCAGATTACTGAGCTAGCGGGTTCGGGGACGACGCTGAATTGGTTTAACTCAACATTGTCGAGCTGAACTTGTGTTGTTATTCCATCCGGTAACCCGTTGAGAAGAAAATCGATAGTGAGTGATTGTCCAGTAAGAGATCCGCTCAGCGTTACTCGTTTGAAGCCTCCGCCAAGATCCAGTGTCGAAACATAAGTGGAATCGAACGACTCTGTCGTACCATCGCTATCGATGCTGTAAAACGCTGGAAACAAAAGGGGATTCGCGGGGTTCGATGGAAATAGTGCTCCCGAGTTGCTGAACAGAGTGGCTTGAAAACTATCGGGAACGCTCGATCCTGACGCTGTCCCAAGGGCGCTTATGTTCAATTCAAACGATATCGAGAAAGCGCCCGACGCAAGGGCGAAGGATTGAGCCAATTGACTGCTACCTACCGTTCCGGATTCGTCGAACAGAGCATACCCGCCGCCATCGGATGGGCGGTCAAAGAACGCAGTTTCGGTCGACCAGTCGGCAAAAGGCTCTGGGCTTATTCCAGGATTGGAAAAGTTGCCGTTCAGAAATCCGCCTTCGGCACCGGCCGCAAGCAAAACCATTGAGAACAAAATCGACGCAAAAATAGACTTCATTTACTTGGATTCCAATTCTGTTTGCCGTCTCAATGGTTAGCGGTCGAAATATAGGGACTTATGCCTTACTTCGACCTCAAGTCAGATACTAATTCCTCAAGGATGGAATTCAACTCTAGATCGCTCAACCCTCGGTAATGTGTTTCCTCGCCGTTGGTTCGCTGGATCCTTGTTGTACCCAAATGGGAGGTATATGCGACCGAGCGTGGACGTTCCCGATCCTGCCAAGTACTTAGCCATAACCCGGCCTCATCGCTTCCCGTAATTGATTGGATTTCTTCCGGTTCGTCAATAATTGATCTGAAATATTCATCCACTTTTCGAACCAACGCGGGTGCGGGTGGATTGAGCAGGATATTTGCGTCATTCTCACCCGTTCCGCGATTGCGACGGAGGCGATTTATTAATATTAGGTCGTCCAATCGAGACACGTTCTTGTCGTCAATGGTGTCAAAATAGACATGGCCTATTGATTCCGGTAACACGCTTCGCGATCCCATTGCATTTCCATTGATAATCCATGAGAACGCATCGAGTGATTGGGCCAAGCCATCCTCAATCACATCCACTCCGGAGATGAAGTTTTGTTTCGGCCAGAACGATATTTCGGTACCTGTATTCGCTTCTTCAGGCATGCGCTCTGAGTTTCCAAGGATGTCGTGCGCCACAACGCCCGAACCATACGCCTCAGCAGTACCACCCCACGCGACCACCACGATAGTGTTGGAGCCCTTGAAATCGGCTATCGTCGCAACATGACTTTCCGGCGCCTTCGTCACTGGTACTACGAGCGGCACTGATCCGAACTCTGGTAAACTTTCGCCTTCGCCGCTTCCACCGTTTGAAGCAGGGATGCCCCTGACGCGTGTCACGAAACTGTAGGCCCCGGGCGCAACTACGGTCAGTGCAAATGTCCTTGGCTGCGAAACTTCACCTGGTTGCAGAATACCATCACTGCTTACAAAACCAGAAAGATCAAAATAGGGTGATCCATCTGTCCAAGTTCCCGTACTCCCAATTGCGTTCGCCGTGGACGGGGCGATGTTGGACCAGGCTAATTGAATCGGACCCCGGATAGGTCGATTCGAGATGTTGGTAATTGTCCCATAGAACGCATAAGTCTTGGTTCGCGTGTTGTATTGCGCGCCATAATAATTGAATGTTACCAACGAAGTCACGTCAACGGGCGTGGCCGCATTGACCACGATTGCAGAGGTGTAATTGGTAAAACCGCCATCTTTGTCAAAGATCCGTCCATAAATCGTATGATTACCAACCGTCGTCAAAGTAAAGGCCGATGTGTTGCTTGCGGTCGCGGTCGCGTAAGAGCTGGCCAATCCTGTGGCGGTTGTCGCGAAGCTATAGCGGAATCCAGCACTCGTATCGACCGACGACGGATCCAATGGGCTGTTCAGCTTGATCGTGACTGGATTACCCGCATTCACCGGTCCGTTGTTGCTCATCACTGCCGTTGGCGCGACGTTACTAACCACAACCACGTTGCTGTAGTCCGTGTAACCGCCATCTTTATCGATCACTCGACCGAAGACCGTGTAGGTTCCATTGTCCGTGAAAGTAAACGACGTCATGCCACTTGCACTTGCGGCCGCGTAGGAAGCTGCCAAGCCAGCCGTAGTCGTTGCAAAGCTGTAGTGCAACCCAGCCGCAAGGTCTGCTGCCGAAACGTCGCTTGCGCTCGACAAGCTGACTGTGGCCGGACTGCCTTCATTGATTGGTCCATTGTTGCCAATGGTCGCTATCGGGGCGACATTGTTAACCACAACGACTGTGTCATAGTCCGTGTAACTGCCATCCTTATCGAAGATGCGTCCGTAAACGGCATAGTTGCCGTTATCCGTGAACATGAATGGAGCCGCGTTACTCGTGCCAGCAACAGCATAGGTCGCGGCCAGGCCAGCGGTCGTTGTTGCAAAGCTGTAGTGCAAACCAGCCGCAAGATCTGCTGCCGAAACGTCGCTTGCGCTCGACAAGCTGACGGTGGCCGGACTGCCTTCATTGATTGGTCCATTGTTGCCAATGGTCGCCGTCGGCGCGACATTGTTAACCACAACGACTGTGTCATAGTCCGTGTAACTGCCATCTTTATCGAAGATGCGCCCGTAAACGGTATAGCTGCCGTTATCCGTGAACATGAACGGAGCCGCGTTACTCGTGCCAGCAACAGCATAGGTCGCGGCCAGCCCAGCCGTAGTCGTTGCAAAGCTGTAGTGCAACCCAGCTGCAAGGTCTGCTGCCGAAACATCGTTTGCGATCGTCAAGCTGACTGTGGCTGGACTGCCTTCATTGATTGGTCCATTGTTGCCAATGGTCGCCGTCGGTGCGACATTGTTAACCACAACGACTGTGTCATAGTCGGTGAAACCGCCATCCTTATCGAAGATGCGCCCGTAAACAGTATAGTTGCCGTTATCCGTGAACATGAAAGGAGCCGCGTTACTCGTGCCAGCAATAGCATAGGTCGCGGCCAGCCCAGCGGTCGTTGTTGCAAAGCTGTAGTGCAACCCAGCTGCAAGGTCTGCTGCCGAAACGTCGGTTGCGCTTGACAAGCTTACTATGGCAGGACTGCCTTCATTGATTGGTCCATTGTTGCCAATGGTCGCTATCGGCGCGACATTGTTAACCACAACGACTGTGTCATAGTCCGTGTAACTGCCATCCTTATCGAAGATGCGTCCGTAAACGGCATAGTTGCCGTTATCCGTGAACATGAATGGAGCCGCGTTACTCGTGCCAGCAACAGCATAGGTCGCGGCCAGGCCAGCGGTCGTTGTTGCAAAGCTGTAGTGCAAACCAGCCGCAAGATCTGCTGCCGAAACGTCGCTTGCGCTCGACAAGCTGACTGTGGCTGGACTGCCTTCATTGATTGGTCCATTGTTACCAATGGTGGCCGTCGGCGCGACGTTGTTAACCACAACGACTGTGTCATAGTCGGTGAAACCGCCATCCTTATCGATCACTCGACCGAAGACCGTGTAGATTCCATTGTCGGTGAACGTAAACGACGTCATGCCACTCGCACTTGCGGCCGCGTAGGAAGCTGACAGGCCAGCGATGCTTGTTGCAAAGCTGTAGTGCAACCCAGCTGCAAGGTCTGCTGCCGAAACGTCGGTTGCGCTCGACAAGCTGACTGTGGCCGGACTGCCTTCATTGATTGGCCCATTGTTGCCAATGGTGGCCGTTGGCGCGACATTGTTAACCACGACGACTGTGTCATAGTCGGTGAAACCACCATCCTTATCGAAGATGCGCCCGTAAACGGTATAGCTGCCGTTATCCGTGAACATGAACGGAGCCGCGTTACTCGTGCCAGCAATAGCATAGGTCGCGGCCAGCCCAGCGATGCTTGTTGCAAAGCTGTAGTGCAACCCAGCCGCAATGTCTGCTGATGAAACGTCGCTTGCGCTCGACAAGCTGACTGTGGCTGGACTGCCTTCATTGATTGGTCCATTGTTACCAATGGTGGCCGTCGGCGCGATGTTGTTAACCACAACGACTGTGTCATAGTCTGTGTAACCGCCATCCTTATCGATCACTCGACCGAAGACCGTGTAGGTTCCATTGTCGGTGAAAGCAAACGACGCCGTGCCACTCGCACTTGCGGCCGCATAGGAGGCCGCCAGGCCAGCCGTAGTTGTTGCAAAGCTGTAGTGCAACCCAGCCGCAAGGTCTGCTGCCGAAACGTCGCTTGCGCTCGACAAGCTGACTGTTGCCGGACTGCCTTCATTGATTGGTCCATTGTTGCCAATGGTCGCCGTTGGCGCGACGTTGTTCACGATCACCGTCGTATTAAAGTCAGTGATCCCACCGCTCGTATCGAAAATTCGTCCAAACACAGGGAAGCTCCCATTGTCCGGGAAGTTGAACGAGGCAGAGCTGCTAGTTCCGGCCGCTGCGTAGGTTCCTGCCAAGCCAAGAACGCTGGTGGCGAAGCTAAAGTGCAAGTCGGCGACGTTGGGAAGATTTGCATAGCTGATCGTGGCCGAACTGCCTTCGTTGACTGGCCCATTGTTGACGAGTTGAGTCGAGGTTGCATCGCTTAGCAGCTTAACATCGCGCAGATTGACGTAGCTCTGGGTGCCAGCGAAGCCAATTAAGTCGAATGATAGGAGCACTGCGCGACCGTTCAATTCGGGAGCCAAGCTAACGAAGTACGTCGCGCTGCCATCGGCATTAGGTTGTTTGCGCACCGAAGTGGCTAGACGCTCACGACCATCGGTTTGCAGGTTGAGCAGTGCGTCAGAGCTGGTGAGCGACACTTTACCCGCGACCGGCAGGCCGGAGTTGGGATCGAGTAATGCGACTTCGAAGGCGTCATTCGGTCCAAATGCGTTGGCGTTTAGGCTGGGTGCGTCGACCGTGAAGCTCAGCAGGCGATTGGTTGCACCGACCAAGAAACATTGGAACAGACGCGCCTGCCGGTTGCTCGACTCGCGCAGCATCGCCGACGATGACTCGAATCGAACATTCCCTTGGGTGACCCAACCGTCAGCTTCAGTAGAACTAGCTACCGCAAAGTTACCATTTTCCAGTTTCGGATTTATCGCCAACTGGTACCGCGTCGCGGTTGCAACAGTTGCCTCGGGTAGTTCGCCTGAATGCCTTGAGTGGTTGAGCAGGTTGGTCGGCGTCGGCGGAGCATCGTTACCTGTGCGGTTCAACCCGCCGATGAGTTCTGCCATCCATTGAAGTTCGGACGCCGTAGGTAGCCGCCGCTCGCCGGGTTGCAGTGTCGGCGCCATAAAGTTGCGATCATCCGCACTATGTTCCAGGCCGATGACATGGCCGTATTCGTGCGCCAACACGGATAGCAGGTCCATCTTTCCGTGAGCTGCACTGCCAAGCTTGGCCTTCCACACCGACGGATCGGCGGTTGGCAGGAACTCGGTGTTGTCTAGCGGCGACAGGTCGAGGAACCAGCCATGGCCGGCGGCGTCTCGATCGATCGAAATCTGTGGCTGTTGCGAGCCGGTGGTCGTCACGGCTAAAGCGTTTCCCGCAACGTCGATCGTGGAAATCGCCACCGCAGGATGTGCAAACGCATTGACGCCGAAAGAGCCCTGTATCCAACTCTGCAAGACATTCGAAGTCAATAAATCCAAGTCTTCGGCTGCGCCTGGACTGTTGTTCGGCGGTGCTTGAAGTTTTTTCACGTTCCCGATCACCGTGATCGGCACGAGCGAGGGTGTTCGGAAGTCGATGTGGAAGTGGTTGTGGTGGGCTGGGGAGTTTGCGGATGATATTTTCAAATTTTTAAGCACGTTCAGCACCATTTGATACTTATTCTTGCCCTCCGTGCCAATCCAGACGTGTTGAATTAGGGATTTTTCCTGTGTGCCGTCGCCAAAAATGGCTTTCTTGGCCTCTTTATTGACGACCTCTATTTCCCACCAGTCACCGGTGTTTGGTATATCACCACCTTTATCGGCTACCGTGAGGGCATAGAGCGACAAGAAGTTACGAGTCATGCCTTTCTGGTCGTTGTTCTTTTTATCTGGCAAACAGCCTTTTTTATCTGGCAAACAGTCAGTCCAGGACAGTGCATTGGCAACACTCCAACCGGGAACTGAATCTTTCATGTCCGGGCCCGTAAGTTCATTGGGGGGCGTTTTTAGCTGATTAACCCAACGATCAATGAAATCATTGATACCAAGGTCCAAAGCCATGTTTAGGCTGTGGCCGCCTTTATCATGTTGACCTTTTTTGCGGCTAGGTTCGGTTAGTCCATTAAGCGTAAGTGTTTGCGAGATCAACGCGGTACTCTGGCTGGCAACCGGCAGCGACGACAGGGTCTTTTGCGTCTCTCGCCACGCTTTCATCAGGTCGAAGACCCAACTTGACGTGAAGGCTTCGAGATATTCCGATGTTCCGTCCTTGAAATATCCGTCACCGGTCTTTCCGTTCTTTTTGTTTGGCAATTCTAGGGCGTCGTAGACATTGATCAAATGCGGTGCATTGTAAGAATTGAGCCAATCAAAGTTTTTATTTTCTTTTTTGTCAGGTGGCACTACTTTTTTGTCAGGTGGCACTACTTGTCTGGAATCTTCCAGTATTTCGAAAGACGGATAGCCCGGTATGCCTAATTTGGCAAAGTTCGTATAGTGGGTGATCGCATAGAAACCCGTTAGCGCATTAGTCTCCCCTGTGCTGAGCGATCCATCGACCTTAATTTCCTCTTTCACCAACTCACTTTTCGTTGTCACATTGCTGTTACGCCCAGTCCTGAATTCGAAGTACCCAAGATACTTCAAACGCTGCTCGACCCTCAGCACGTCAAGCTTGTCGTTGGGCTGGCCCTTCTTATCTTCCCCAACTCCACTCGACAACTTCATTTCTGAATAGCCTGGATTTGTCATCGGGCGATCACCGAAATAGATCGCACCGTTGCGTTCGTAGTCTTTGAAGGAGACTTCGATAGGGATTACGATTCCCAAAATCCCAACCGGAAGCTGTGCCGGCATTCTCGTTAAAGTTTTTCCGGCGCGAAGATCCATCGCTTCGGAATCCGAAATCGCCCGATACAATACCACGACGCCGGTTTCGGAAAATTTCTTGCCAGCCGAGCCACTCAATTGCGACGGATTGGCCGGATTAGACGCTGGATCCGCTGACAATAATTGATCTTCCATTGAGGTTGCGACGGCTTTGGAAATCTGTTTTTCGATCGTGGCCATACGGACACCAGCAACTGGCTGGCCTTTTTCATCAACGCGCAGTGTGAGCTCCTCAAGAGTCCCCGAAGCGATGGTCAACTTGCCCCGCAAATCGTCTGCGGTGATCCCCTTACCTTGTTTACCAAGCGTCTCCAAGATTCTGCGAGCTTCGCAGCTCGACGGGTTCTCATTAACGTATTTGGCGAGGAAGGCGGCAATGTCAAGCGTCACTACGTCACCCGGGCGGTACGCGGGCACAACCAAGGGAACGCAATTGAGATTTTGCGAAGCGCCCGACACGGAAGCGCCGGCAGGCGCAGGTGCCTGGGTCGGCGTGACCTCCAATGGCGGCAAGTCCTTAGGTTTTTGCTTGCCAATACTCACAGCCAGATTGCCGTCATGAGTCTTGGCCATGCGAATCAGTTTGCTGACGCTGAAGGCTAGCGAGCTGCTTCCGCCTGTATAAAGACCACTGGTCCCAACCAGCAGCGTATCGCCGATGACTGACAGATCCTTGTAGCGCACCTCGCCTTGAGGCGCGGTCGCTCCTAGGAACTTGGGTGTGCCGAAAGGATCCTCGACGACGCCCAGTTTGCCGCCCACGACGACAGTCTGGGCGCTTGCTGAGCCGCCAACTGGAGTCGGCGGACCGAAGGGGCTGAGGAACACGAACATTGGCGCCTCGAACATTGCCCGCCAGTACGGGTCGAGAAACTCGAGGTTGTCATCACTCACGATCGCGTACTGCTTGCCTTCCAACGTCACAACCACAGCATCGGAGGCCCGCTGAATATTCAGCCGTTCGAGTCGAACGTCGCTGTTCTTCTGCGATAGGTCGACCTGCGTCATGGCCGCTGAAGCTACGCGGCCAGCGTCATAACGCACCGTAAGTGCTGCCAAGCCGCGGTTTAAGTCAAGGGCGTTGGTGACGATGAACTGCGTATTGGAGAGCGTGCCTTCCTTACCCCGTACTCCATTGATGGCCAATGGACTGAAGCCTCCGCTAGTCGGCTTGGCGATCTTCACCTGGGCTAAATGGCCATTGCTGAGATTGAGATCGTTTTTCAGATCGATAACAAACACTTTGCCAGCGGCATCGGAGGACCTGCGGAGGTCAAGGCGTGCCGGAGCGAATGGTGCTGCGACGACAAGGACGGTGCCGGCAGCATCGACTTCCATACCGGTGTAGCCGTAGGGCGCTGCCGCCAGCTCGGCGTTCTGGATCTGGATCGCTTTACGGTAGTTTGGTGATCCGGCTGTGAGTTCGACGCGCCACAGACGATATCCGCCGCCGCTATCATAGCGATTCCCTTCTGCGACGAAGAGCGCGTTGTTGGCAGCCTTGACGCTGGTAATGTTGTTGGAGCCTGGGCCCAGCTGTATGGTGGTGAAGATCTTCATGGACAGCACGTCGACGCCCCATACCATACCGTTACCCGCAACGAAAGCGCGGGTTCCGTCCGGCGTGATGGTCACGGCCTCGACCTTGGTCCCGTAGAGGTAGGATGGCGTACCGTTGTCACCATTAAAGAGCACTGAGCCCAGCGCGCCAATCTGCGTGCTATTGCCGCTAACTGTCTGCCAGAAGGTGACCTCTTTACGCCCGATCTGCGCGCTAATCTCGCCTTGGATTCGCTCTTGGGCCAATTCGCTGGATAGTTTGCGGAATCTGGCTGGGGGCTGCTCGCCTTGCTCGTTCAAGCTCGCCTCAACGGTGTAGACCAGAGACGCCCGAACAGAGAGAGTACCCGCAGCGTAGTTCTGCGGCAGGGCAATGTTCAAGTGTCCCGTTGCTTCACGTGCCGGGACAGCCTTCGAAGAGACCACTAGGCCATCGCTGCCCATCAATTCAATCAACACCTGAGGATTAGTCGCGGCGTTGGGCACCGACGGATTAAATCCGTTTAGATTGAACTCGAACTGCAACTTAGCTTTGTTAAACTTGAAACTGGGGCCATCAATCACGGGCTCGGAAACGCCCGATTCATCTAGCGTGCGCACGGGGGGAGTTGGCAATTGGACCGTCTGGATCTGCCCAGGAGTTGCTGACGGTAAATTGACCAGCATCTCTTGAGGATTACCCGGGAGATCATACGTGTACACCCGGATCGTGCTGGCAGCAGCTAATCCTGGCAGCAGCAGCATCGAGGTTATGATGCCCATGCCTACACCGATACCGGCCAACGAGCCCGAACCCATCAGCAGGGCGCCACTAATCGCCACCGAGGTAATAGCTAGTTGAGTGACGGGATCGTACAAGGCCTGCAGTCGGAAGCCGCGAACTTCGCGGATCGTGCCACCCACGATTTGACGGCTGATGATATATTCACCCGGCTTCAGCGCTCCGGGGTAAGGCGGACTAGATGTCTTAGCGACGCCATCTGCGCCGACGGTACCATTGTCGATCAACCACCAGACGTCTTGCAACTGACCGTTGGCATCGAGTAGTTTACCCCGTTTAAAGAAGTAGACCGCGTCACCAGCATGCAGCTTTCCATCGTCGGGGGCATCCGCCGCCCGTGCGTCGCTGCTGAAGCCGCCGGGACCCATCTGAGTTGGGATGGCCAACTGCATTGGGTATTGCGCCCCCTCTTCCATTTCGAGTCGGAAGGCCCCCACTGCCTGGAATTGATCTGGCAGGGCTTGTACCACACCCTGAGCGTCCAAGTGTGTCATGCCTTGACCAACCGGCCGCAAGCCCGTCGTGGCCTGGATATTGGCCAACGCAATCCGCTCGATTCCGACCGCGGTGTCGTTTGTCAGCGTACCGGCACCGATCAACACGGTCTCGCCAGTCGCGCTCTGAACGATGCCGCCATCGGCTGCTGAGACCACGACCCGATTCGGCACGGGCGTATCCGGATCACTGTCCGTCAGCGACGGTGCACGCACGATCAATCGGAGGTCTCGCTGCACCAGCGTCTGTTCGGCGATGACTTCCTCGATTACGTTGCCAACGGCATCGAAGACCGGCTCGCGAAACGTGGCCAAGTGCACCACCGAGATCGTCACATCGCCGTCTCGGACGGCAGTCACCAGTCCATTGGCGCTGACCAACGCGACAGCGCCGTCACTGCTGAAATATCTAGTTGAAACGGCATTCGCGACGTCAGCCTGCTGGCCACCATCTTTGATTTCGTTGACGCGAAGCTGACGCGTTCCGCCGACCATCAGGGTCAACGTCTCGGGGAAAACGCCAATTTCCACGAAGCTCGTTTCTTTGGGCTCCTGTTGTGAGTCGACGTTGGTATCACCGTCACTCGGTGGATTGAAGGGGGCCTGAGTGTTGAGCGCAACGACCGCCTTTAGCAATCGCCCATCGCTGTCCGTTCGGCTCACTTCCAGCAACGCTGCACCGGTCTGCTTGGCGAACACCTGATCGACACGGTCGTCGACTTGTATTGGGGTCGAACCGACATAGTCCATGCCATTCAGGTCGGATAAGCGGAGGGTCAGGTAGCTGCCATCCAGGCTGAGGTTGACCGCGCGTTGATCTTCGAAATCACCGAAAGCGCTGACAATCACCCCCTGACCCATTAGCAGAGTTGGAATGGACTGAAGGCGGATGCCCAGTAATTTGCCACTACTGACTTCGATATTGAAGTTCATCACGCCGCTGCTGGCATAGCCGTCGTCCGCTTGCACCGAGATCGTACCGATGCCCACAAAACCGGATTCGGGCTTGAACAGTAGTGTTTGGCCATCTGCGGATAGCGTACCGGAGCCGTGGGTGCTGCCCAACACTCGCCAAAATACGCGGTCCCCCTCCAAATCGGCTACCAATGCATCGACGCTTAAGGCTGAGGTCAAATTGGCGTGAGTCTTGAACGCGTTGGCTGCGCCGGTAGGGGTTGGGGCCAAATTCGCCCGCCAGCCGTAGTTCACATATAAGACCTGCCGGTCGGTCGAGTCAGCGCGGCCGTCGCCGTTCAGATCCGCCAAAGCTAACTGGTTCGTTGCGGCGGCGGCTTCCCAAATCTGGCTGTCGCTCCCGTCGATTCGGCCGTCGCGGTTGACGTCACCCGCAACACTCATGCGTAATGTCGCACTGCCGGTGCCGGTTAGTCGGAGCAGTTTTAGGCCGGCTTCTGTCACCCGCAAGATTGTAAAATTCTTGCCGCCGCTAGCGGCACGTCCAACGACCGTGGCACCTTCGACATCAAGTGTACCATTGCTGCTGGTCTCAATTGCAAAGAGGATCGCGCCGGCAGCCCCTGCTGCCTTGACGGTGGAGGTGAGTTCACTGTCGCGGACCATAAAGCTGATGCTGGTCGCCGCGCCGCTGCTGAGGGTCCCACTCCAAGTGTTGTTGGGAGTGACTGCATTGGCGAGCCAGCCCTGGGCTGTTCCAAGTTGCGCAGTGATGGGTTCAGTGATCAATCTTCCATTGACATGGTAGCCGATTGCTTGATTCAGGTTCGTCGCACCGTACAGCGAGCGAGCTAGAATTAACCGCCCAGCTTCGTCGTATTGGTAAACGATGGAACCATTTTGATTGCCGGATTGCGGTCCAACGACGCGTTCGATGCGTCCTTGACTGTCGCGCTCATAGACCACCCGCTGATACGGATCGGTCGCGCCAACCAGGGCAACGCCTGAATCACTCACCAACCATTGCTGCCCATCGGAGAACCGAATCGACTGGACTTTACCTCGGACGTCCAGGTGGAAGCGAGTTCCGTCCGGGCTAGATAAATCATAAGCTTGGGGCACCCATGGCAGGCCAGTGGTGCGGTCGAACAGACGTTGGCCCTGATGCTGCAGGCGAACCGACTGAGTCGGGTCGGCGTCTAATGCGTGCAGGCTCCAACCGGGAGCACGGCCGGTGAATACTGGGCGCAAGGCGATAGGCGAATTCAGGGCGCTGGAGATCGCTTGACTTTCGGTCGCCAGCGTAAAGGTCAAATATACCACGGGTGATTTCGCGTCAGCGAGGCTTGCTGGCATCTGCAGCCACACCCTTGCACCTGCGCGCCAAGGGGCCACGGAACCCAACGCGTCGCTACCGGCTTGGTCGTGACTCAGTTGAGCATCCAGTACTGGCAAGGTCCAATTGCCGAAGTCGGCGTTTGCGTAAGGTTGTGGGCCGAGGTTTCGAGTGAGGGCTAAACCATGGTTGCCAAGTTGAAAGAACGTATCCGTTGTCGTGGCCTGAGTGAGGCTCTTGACAGACGTGTCGACAAGGATGCGAGTGTAAATCTCGCTTGTTCGCCCGGTGAGATCCCAAGCACGCAATCGCAATTGGTAGACTCCATTGGCCCACAACGCGGGGTCAAGGCTCGTCAGATTTACTAAACCATTACTCGCGGTTGCAGCCAGATCTTGTTGCACGACAGTCCGCCACGCCGAATCGTCTACTTTGTCCCCATGGGACGGCGCGGATTCGAGCACCCAGCCCATCAACTGACGCTCGGTCAAGATGGCCTGAAGCGGTGTCGTTTTATCGATGACGGCTGGAGCGAGCCCCGCGATGTCGGGACTCAGCGCCCCGCCCCAAACCAGCACTGGTGGGGTAGTGTCGAGTGGATCGCGCACCCGCAAGGATTGGGTTTGTGTGGCCAAAAAGCCATCGGCATCCGTTGCCGTAACTCGCAACTCAACCAACCCGGGAGCGCTCGGGTTGATGCGTATGCGCCCTAATCCATCTAGCGTCACTGGAATCCAATCGACTTGACCGATTCCTGTCCCGCGAGCTTGTACGACGATGCTCACAATGGGACTGAAGCTGTCGGCGCGAACCGTGGCAATTGCAGACTGCCCTGGTAGAACCGGGGTACTAGGCGTGAGATTGATGAGGATTTTCGGGGCATTGGCGCTGGCGTCGGCAACCACTCGCAACGTAAAGCTCTCCGTGATCTTGTTCTTGCCATCGCTGACATTCGCCAACACAATGAAGTCCCCTACTTGGCCGGGACCAGGTGTCCAAACGAGTGTACCAGCGACCGAGTCAAAACGAGCGCCTTCGGGCAGATTATTGAAGCTGACGACTAAACTTTGAGTCTGCGTCGTTCCATCCGCGTCGAACACTCGCATCGAACCGGGGGCCGCTGTCGGGCCCTTTACGACCGGAAGCACAAAACTCTGCCCTACCAGCAATGCATGACTGGAGGTCAGCAATTCAGGCGGCTGATTTACATCCAAAACTCTGACTTGCACCGTGCGGTATACGGTATCGGTACCGTCGCTGGCGCTGAATGTAAAGCTGAATGCCCGTGACTCTGTCGAAGCATTGTTGACCGCATCTGCGGTTGGCGTCCATTCGAAGTAGCCAGTGGTGGCATCAAAGTTCACACCGGACGGAGTGTTCGAGTCGTAAATCAACGCCAGCCGAACTGCATCGTTATCTCCATCGCTGGCGAGCATTGTAAAGGAAAGAGTCTGACCTTCGGGAATGAGTTGAAAGGGTAGTGATAACAGTACCGGTGCCTGATTTACGTTGCGCACCACCAGTTCGATCAAGCGGCTGACCGCTGCGCTGCCGTCGCCAGCTCGCACCGTAATCAGATAGTGACCAGGTGAAGCACCACTTGGGTTATTGCTTTGGGCTGCAAAAAGACCAGGAGTCCAGCGCAGTTGCAGTTGCGACTGACCAGCACTGCCGTCGCTCGGTTGCACCATCATGCCGGTGGGTAGTCCGTCAATCGTCCAGTCGAGTCTGTCGAGGTCGTTGTCCAAGGCTGAGAGGTTGATCGTTAGCGGAACGCCCTCATCGGCGGTAACGGTCGTACGGCTGTCGCTCAAGCCATCGCCAGTTAGGGTCGCACCGATTGCCGCGACGCCGATGAGCGTGGGTGCGGAATTGGAAGAGCGAACGACGATGCTTAGGTCGCGTACGGTCGTATTGGGGATCGGAGGCAGGCTGGGGCCCAAAATGTAACCAGAGTCCGCTGGCGGTAGTCCACTATCGGTGACGGCAAGGCTAATGCCGAAAGTGCCACTCGAACCTGCGACTGGAGTCCATACGAGGGTTGCATGACCGTAGCGAGGATCGCTTTCGATGCGAGCCCCAGCAGGCAACCCGGTGGCGGAATAGGTCAGCGCGTCTTGGTCCATATCGGTAACCAAAATCGGTACTCGCAGCTCGCTGCCCGCCACTGCCACGACTTGGCGTGGAATCGTAATCACAGGCGATTCGCTTGGGCTCTTTACCGTCACTACAAAACTCTTGGCCTGAGCGGCTACCTGGTTTATTTCTCCATCGCCGTTGTCCTGGGCAATTACCGTCAGCGTATAATCGCCGCGGTGACCGGGCCCAGGAGCAAAACGAATGATGCCGCTTATCGCACCCGCGTTCGACACTGTCTGAATGTACGTCGCGAAGGCAGGAAGGCCTTGGATCGTTAGGGTGAGTGGGTTGCCATCCGCATCGATGGCCGAAATGGGAATCTCAAGCACCGCGCCACGGTCGACAAACGCGTTCGACACGTTTCCGATCGCGGGTGCACGGTTGGCATTGTTTACGATAATGGGCAGGGTGATCTGACTCGACAATGGAGTGCCCGTACTATTCCCGTCATCGGTGGCGACCACGGTAACGTAGTACGTGCCAGCCTGTGCGTAACCTGGAGTCCAGACAAGCTCGAGAGTTTCGATGTCAAACGTCGCGCCGCTTGGTAAGCCGGTGACGGAGTAGGTTACCGATGGAGTTGTTGAGTCAGGACCGCTTGCTTGGCCGTTGGGAGTCAAGCGTACCTTGGGCTCGAAGCCAGGGTTGTCTGGGTCAAAGGCGAACAAACTGATACGCAATGCCTGACCTTCCAATACCTCCCAAGTCTCGACGGGATCAAAGGCAGGGGCCCCGTTTGCGTTGCGTACGTCCAGCGTCAGAGTACGTTCGACCGCGGTGGTTGCTGCTTCGCCATTGGGCGCTGTGAAAGTTGCCAAAAGCCTGATAGGCACTGTGACTGTTCCCGCCTGTGCAAAGCCGGGCAGCCAGCTAAACCAGCCCGTGTCAGAATCCAGTGTCGCACCGCCGGGCAAGGCGGCTGCAGACCAGCTCAATTTAACGCTGCTACCATCGGCCTGTACCAGACCACCTGGTATGTCGCCAGGCAGTTGCATTCCGAACCGGTCGCCCTCGCGCAACACTTGCGCTGTGAGTAGTGGGAAGCGAGGACTTGGGTAGCCTTGGTTCACGCGGATATTAAAAGATTGCTGTACTTCTGCCTTTCCGTCGCTGACTACCAAAGTAACTTTATTGTAGTCGCCCGCCTGGTCGAAGCCTGGCGTCCAATTTAGTACTCCAGTGCCAGCATCGAAACTCGCGCCGGCTGGCAGGTGACGCACTAGCAGGGTCAGTGTGTCACCATCGACATCCGATGCAAGTAACGGCAAATTGAGGCTATCACCCTCACTCAGGGTTATGTCTTCCAGGGCGTCGATTAACGGGACGTGGTTCGCTCCGGTTACGGAAATGGTAAAGCGGCGCAGAGCCAATCCCCCACGACTGTCAATCACACGGACCAGGACTTCGCTATCGGAACGATCGGTCGTCTTGGGTGTCCATCTCAGCGTTGCCGTATCACTGTAGTCGCTTGTCCCAATCGTTACCAAGGTACCCTGCTCGAGCGTCATCCCAATCGGAGCCTGAACCAACTCCCAAAAGAACAATCGACCATCGGTATCGTTGGCCTGTAAATTGGCTACCCAGAGGGTGTCGGCCTTGGCCTCGGGCAAAACATTGCTGGACGCATCGGCTGCCCCAATAACCGAGAGCGTGGGTGGCGAATTTTCGTAAGGAAGCGCATAGATGTCGTGGCCGAGATTGACCTTAACCAATAGACCGCTGCCCGGTGAAGTACCGAAGCTACTTGCTGGACGCACAGTAACCGTCTGGTTTGGCAGTGTTGCACCGCTGGCCAACCGTCCACCGCGAGCTTGCAAAGCTGGACTTAGATCAATGGTCCACAATTCAGCTTGCTCACCACCCCTCTGAACACCACCTAGAATCCGGTCTCCAAAGTAGCGACCAGGGTCTAACAAAAGGACAAGCGGACTTCGGAGGTCGTCCGTACCGATGTTGGTGATGCGAACCTCATAGCTGACCGAGCCGCTCACACGGTCACCACGAGTATCATCAAACTCAATCTTCACCAAGTTGCTAAGGTCGGATACCGCCGTGAAGATTACCGAGTAACTCTCGGCCAGTCGAACCTGAGCCGCGCTCCGTACCTGCGAACTTAGCTCAAGCCGCCAGCCACCAGCAGGTAGATTAGGAAGCGTCAGGATGACTGATTTAGTCCCAGCATCCCATCGAACGCTGAGCGGGATGAGGATGAGATTCGAGGTCGCGCCGGTAGCGATCAGGCTGTAGTTTTGTGGATTGAGCACGGACGTCGCATCGTTCGCATCGTTGCCAGTCGCACCGGTCCACATCGGCTGGTCGAAACTGACAGATATCTGCGCGAGCGGCAGTGGTACAAGGGCACCGTCGCCGATGCTGGATGCGATGACGTTGGGCGCCTTGATAGGCGCCAGTTCGTCGATGCGGTTGGTCTCGGCAATCAAGATGCGGCCATCGGACGTGGCCAGGATGCTCTCGCCACGTGTTCCACCAGTGGCCAGTTGCAGTGTACGGCGCGTCTTTAATTCGATAGCCCAAACACTTGCCGTGTGCTCGGATGGCGTTCCGCCGATACTAGCCACAGGCCGCTGCGCCGTGTTACTGCTAGCGAGCAGCAGTCCCGCGAGGATGGACCCGGACGGTCCAAATGCGAGGCTATCAACTAGACCCGGCAGTTGGTATTCGACCTCCGCGCGGCCGACGAGCCGGCCGCTCATCGGAAAGCTGATAATCTCCGTCGTCGCTTCAGGCAATGGGCTGTTCACCGCGGTGCCCGTCCAGCGAACCCCCCACAGTCTTCCATCGCCGCCAAATGCCAAGTCGCCGACTCGGGTGTTGGAAAAGTGCCTCCAAGCCCTAGATTCAACGGGCTCTTTGGGGTTGAAGATCTCGACGCCATTACCGCTTGACACGTAAATCAAGCCGGTAACGGGGTCGATTGCAAGCGCATGAGTAAGTGGATCGCCACCTGGAGCGCGTGGACGTGAGATCACCGCTCCGCTCGTCGAGTCGACCAGTAACAGTTCTGAACCTGTCATCACCCACAACTGGCCCAACGCGTCCAGAGCCATGTCCATTATCGCACGATCGAGAGTAAATAAAGGGGTTGTCTCGCGACCGCCATCTTTGGTGAAGCGATAGACCTCATTGCGCTGACTGCCGGCACTCGCGAGCACCGACCCATCGGGTAGCGAGATCATCGCGAGGGCACCAATATCACCTTGGCTCGCTGTAAATCCGCTTGCAAAACCGCGGAGTTGCAATGGTGCGAGCACCGACTGTAGATCGGGCGTTTGATTGTTAGGGACTACGAAGCCGGGTAGCCGTAAACTCGCTTGCGCGAATAGGTCACTGGTCGGGTAGCTACGATCAGGTGTAGCTGCGGGCAGTTCTTTGGAGCTCTCAAGCGTATCATTACTTCCTAATGCTTGTTGTGCCGCGTCTCGGCTGCCGTCGTCGGGAAGAACAGCATTAATAACGCTGGCGGCCTCTCGGTTGCCAGCATTGTCCGTTGCCACCGCTAGGAACTCATAGCGTTTGCCAGCTTGGCCCGTATACAATACCGTGCTTTCTGCAACGGCCACCTGCTTTTTCCAGATTAGGAAATCACCGCCGTCTTCGCTCACGTACACCGTTACATGCTTGACTCCACTGGCGTCGTCGGTGGCCTGCCAATTGACTTTGTAGGTCGGCTGGCCCTGAGCGTTATTGCCATTGGACGTGACGGTTAGAATCGTGGTCGGAGTCAAGGCGTCGAGCGTATGGCTGATGCTGGCGCTCTGAATAGGTGGGGCTGCGTCGAAGAACACACGCGCAGATGCACTCAAGCTTGCGCCGGTCAACGCAAACTCCGATGCGCGAACCGAGTAGGCCACGAATCCGCCGGTGGGTTTGCCGTTGGCATCCAGCGGCAGGAGGCCTCGCTGTGCATCGTGCAACACCTCGCCCGTATCCGGATCAATGGCCTGTAGCAGCCAGGTTGCGATCAGCGTCTCAGCGTCGATGCCAGCGCTCACCCGCAGTACAAAGCCCTTGCTGCCGGTGAAATCGAAGTCGCCTTGGAATACGGCCTGATCATTAGGTACATGGATGTTGATGTCACCGACTTTCAGGTCTCCAAGACGCAAGCTGCGAGGATCGAGGTCCGCGTCGAGCTGGGTGACAAGTCGGATTTCTCCTACAGGTGCATTGGTCGGATTGTTAAAGCGGAGCGTGTAGGGCAGCGCATAGTCCGTTGGTACATAGCTCGTACCATTGGCCGCAGGAAACGTCTGTGGGCCGGTAACCGCAATAGTTGCCGAGGATGCAGCCGAGCGCGCGGCGGCCTGTTGCAGATACTGCGCGAGTTGGAGGGCTTGTGGACCGACTGGTTTGAATTCAGCATCCAGCAGGCCAATATGCCGCAAATACTCCAGTTCAGCGACATCTCCTGCAAACACGTCGAAGCTGATGAAGTGCGTATCTTGCGTCGCGTTTTGGTCGTAGTCGGCGGGCGTGGGGGCCACAGGTACCGGCACCTCGACCTCGATATTGTCGGCTATTCGAACTTCGTAGTAATCGATAGGTGCATGCTTTGCGGAAGCATCGCCGGCGTAGCGTGCCGTGTCGCCATACCACTGTTGCACCTTGGCGAAAAAGCCCAGAATGTCCGCCTGCGTGCGGTAGTTGTCACCCGCTCTGCCAAGAAGGATGCCGGTCGCAAGTGTTGCATTGAGACTCAGGACGAGTTCGTCGGAGCGAATCGGTGGCGCGTTGTCGGCAGGTCGCAGGAGGCCAGCGGTTTCCAGTGCCGCAAGCCAACCTTGTACCCATTGCGCTTCATCCGCCGCAAGAACAGACAACGAACTGGGTGCGGTAGTGTCGGCTTGGATGGCTGTGCGCAATCGTTTTGCGTGCGCTGTTTGGTCCGCGATGAACTCAGCCCGAGTCAAGGGTGTCGCGGCCCCGAGCGTATCGAAACGAAATGGCATGGCCAACGCTTCTTCTTTACTGATGTGGACGTCGGGCTCCTTGGAAAGAAACTTCTTCGTCAATCCCTTAGAGATCTTGTCCAGCCCACTGACGCCTTCGTCCAACAGTCCAGCGGCTTTCCAGTCCGGGCGAATAGCGTAGAGTTTATCGCGGAGGCCCTCGAAATCGTAATTGATCCATTCGGCCAAACCTGGGTAGGTTTGCACTATAAAGGTGAAACCGACAAACCCGCCTGCCCCGACGTCGAACGCATATCCCGGTGCTAGATTCCAGCCATTGGTATTGTCGGAACCGTCCAGAGACGCCCAAGGTATGTCGCTTCGTATTCCGGTGGTCGGCGTGGTACCGTAGGCTTGGTTATTGCCATCGCCCATCTTGATGGCACCGTCCGGCTGACCGCCGACGTTGGAACCGAAAACGACGAACGGGAGGTTTAGACCCCCTAAGACGTACTTGCTGTTCCCCATGTCGCTTGCGCCGACGTCAAATCGCACGTAGGGTGTGTCGACGTTCGTCAGGCTTTGCAAACTGACGCTGTAGACCGAAGAATCGCCAGGTTTGATGGAACGAGCTCCCCCGATGCCGATGGTGACATCGGCTTCAATCGCACGCTCTACTAAATAACGATAAGGCTCGATGACTCTTTGGCCATCTGGGTTTGTTACGATTAAATCATAAAGACCAAAGGGTGCATGTCGGAGGTCAAAGACCGCGCGAATGTGAGTTGCATCCAGCACCTGCCAGCGTTCGGCCTCAATTTCAAACTCTCCTGGGCGGGCGAGTTTTACGAGCGCACCAGCCCCAAAACGAGCACCCTCGATGTCCATCGTCACCCAACGATGGGCGTCGTCGCCCACGCCGCCTTGGTCAGGTGTGACTTTAGTAATCGAAAGCGGCAACAAGTCCGCGCGCAGCGTCACGAGCGTGTTGGATGCCGTCTGACGCGAACGAACCAACACGTAGTAATCGCCAGCTTTGGTCGTTGGCACGATCACATGCTGGTCGGCAGCCACCGGATTGCTGTAGGCCACGTCAAACACACTGGCGGTCGGTACGTCATTCCAACGAACATAGATCTCGTTGGCACCGGTCGCTGCGCTCGAATCGAGAAGCACTCGTAGCGTTTGGACGGCGGCGACGCTGACTTTAAACAGTCGAGTTTGGCCAGAGCTCAACGTGGTTGCCAAGGCCTGACCAACGGTCAAGTCATTCACTTGCACGTGGATGCTCGCCCCCGATGCTGTGCGATTGTTGGCTTCCCCAGGAGGCAGATTCAAGCCGGTGTAGGTGTAGGTGATCTTGCCTTCAAAAACTTCATTGTAGAGGTCGGGGCGCACGATCACGCGCCAGGGACCATCTTTGAGCGGAGGCAATTGAGTCCTTAAGGTGCCGGTGTAGGTGCCATTTGCACCAAGATCGCCGACATGGGCCACTTTGCCCAACAGTACGTCTCCCAGATCCCAGCTATTGTCCGCCGAAAGATACACAGCATCGGTCCAGCGACCGTAAGCAGGATTGATCGAGGCATTGGTAACGCTGAAGCCAATCTCCACAAGATCATCGACCTTCGCATTCGGGGGGACAACGACATTCGTGACCTGCAAATCTGCGGGTGGCGGCGTTTCGATCCGCATCGGCTGGACGGCGGCGGCGTTGTTGTTGTCGTCCAACCCGAATTCCAACACTTGTCCGCTGTCGCCACTACCCCAAAGCGCCGGGTCGGTTACCACGAATACGTAGTAAGGACCTTCAAGGTCGCGGGGCGCGGTGTAAGTCAGGTTGCCTGAGTAGCTGCCACCTGCGGGAAGGCCGCCGCCATGAGGCGAGTAACCTAAGTAACGGTCCTTGTTAAGATCGAGAAAGCGGTCTTTGGACAAGTAGACCATGTCATACCAATTGCCCTGGTCCGAAGGAGTTTTGCCACCCTTGTTCTGAACGCTGTAATTGACTGTGAAATTTTGGCCCGCGATCACCGAGTCGGGTGCGGTGATCTGTGTCACCTGCAGGTCAGGTGGTGTCGTAAGGCTGATCGGAAGCGAAATGAGTGTGACGTTGTTTCCTTCATCTGCAAACTCCAATACTGCGTTTCCGCCTTGATCGTCTATCACGGCTAGCCCTGCGCGGATCGTGCTGACGACCTGGTTGTAAAAATCCTTATAGATTCCCGTGTCCGTTTTGATGATCAGCTTGAAGTCGCCGCTGATCGAGGTTGGGATCGCAAAGGTTGCTGAGTTGGTGTAGCTCTCGCCAGGCTTTAGGAAGCGAGGTTTTCCCAGGCTATCCGTCAGGTAGGATTGGCGGACTCGCAGCTGTGTTTCGATCTCGCTGCCGCGGTCTACCAACGGGTAGTCGCTAGGGTCAAGCGTGGCGTCACGAGATAGGTAGACGCCATCCAGCCAACCCGACACGCGGGTCGCGCGGGTGCCGCGATTCGTAACGATCCAACTCGCCGTGATAATCTCACCCGAGCCAGGGTTGGGGTTGCTGACTGCAATCGAGTCGATCTGGAGATCGGGCTCGCTGTAAATCACGTTCAACGTCCCCTGCCCCAAATTGTTGTCGCGCCTCGCTCCCTCGTATACCGAATTGGCATACAGTTTGTCGCGCGCAAACGCATTGGCGTCGTAGTTTTCATTGCCATCAATCTCTTCATCCTGCCCTTGATAACGAGGGTCTGCAGATTCGAGGGCAAAGGAGGGAGAGAGGCTATCCGCCGGGTGCTTGCCATCGGTCAGGATGTAGAGATAGTACTTGCCATCCGTGCCAGGTGGCAGAGTGATTTTGGCGGTGGCTGTGTAACTCTCGCCGCTGGCCAGCGGATTGGGATTTGAATGCACCACCGAGCCCAGTTGAGTCGCGCGATGGGGAATGAAAGTCGGATCTGGGCTGAAGAAGATATTGTCGATCCAGCCTTTGGTGCCGCTCCAGACGGTCTCGCCGAAATTACGGACCGTCCAACTGACCGTGGTCTCTTCGCCAGAAAAGTTGTTGGGCTGGGTCACAACATTCGTCACTCGAAGATCCGACGGCAGGTTCGTCACCACCGATGCTACGCTCTTGATGTTATTCTCGTCGCTGACCTCAGTGATCTCACTGCGGCCATTGAAGCTGCCCGAGTGCGCATCCGTCTTTACAACGATATATCCACCACTTACCGAGGGTCCCAAGTCCACACTTTGGCTTAGGCTGTAACTTTCGCCATTGCCGAGAGAACGTTGCTGACGAATTTCGCCAAGCCGCCAGAAAACCTTCGCAAGGCTTGGATTCGGATTGTCCGTCAGCCAAATTTGGTCGGTCCAAGCTCCCTCAAACGCAGCGCCAATGTTCTTGACGGAATAACTGAAGTTGATTTTGCCTGGCGCCGACATGAACGGCGTGCCCGTCACCTCGGTCACTGTTAAATCGGGAGGCGTGATGCCCAGTACGCCGATAGGGCGGGCCTTGTAGTTGTTGTTGTCGATTTGGGTTGGGTCATCGGGGTTCACGTTCGATGCCAAGGTGTCTTCGAGGATCGCGTCGTAAGTGTCGCTCCAGACGGTAATGTAGTATTGACCGGTGCGCAACGAGTCGGGGATCCGCGCAGTGACGGTACCCAAGTAGTCCTCTCCGACAGCTAAGTGGCCGACGTGAGTTGCACTGCCAATTAGGATGTCTCCTTTACTTGGATTAGGCCGCGTTTTGTCGACGGACAACCAAATACTGTCGGTCCAACGGTTGATAGCGGCCGTATCACCAAGCGTAACGGCTGAGCCCTTGTTGGTAACTTTGTAGCGCACCTCCACGGTCGCACCGTGAACTGCCTGGTCAGGGGCCACAACGTCGCTCGTGACCAGATCCGCGAACGGAATCGGATCGATGTGAAACCGCGCCGCGCGAGCATTGTTCGACTCGTTTGGATATTCGTCGATTCGATTTGTTCCATCTGCTACCACGATCAGATACACGTCGCCGCGATAACGTATTGGAAGGCTGATGTTCGAAACGTCGGTACTGTATCGCTCGGTCGGTGCTAAGGCCGAACCGCTGTCGACGCGACCGACCAGTTGGTCATCGCCACTTATGATTCCATCCAAAGATAGATAGATATAGTCTGTCCATTGGCCGAAGGTGGCTTCTGGTCCTGTATTGGAGACGGTAAAGCGAACACCAACCGACGTACCGGCAGTTACGTTGGGGGGCACCACCATCTCGGTAACACGGAGGTCGGGACGGCTGTTCAGGCTGACAACAATCGCATCACTATCGGTAGTCGTATTGTTGTTGCGGGCACTGCCGTGCTCATAGACTTGGGGGCTGGAACTGCCTCCCAACAGGCTGTTGGTCACAACTCGCAAACGGTAACCACCCTCGATTCTGGAGGGCAGCCGTAACTGTTCTGTGCGGCTATAGCGCAGGCCCGCATCCAACCCACGATCATAGACAAAGTTGCCCAACAGCACGGTGCTGCCATTGGGGGCTAGCAGCAAAACAGTATCTTGCCATTGGCCTGCCGCCCGTGCAAAGCCCTGGTTTAGCACGGTCCAACTTACATCGATCAGAGCCCCCTCTTGGGCAGTGTCTGGGGCATTCAGAGATTCGACGAGCAAATCTGGCGAATCGCTCAGCCTGATAGGCACCCCCAGCGAGTGCCCCACGTTGTTATTGTCGTAAATGAACTCGTAAGGTCCGCTCGTTGAAACGTTCAGATACCAAATCCCGGAAATTCCATCCGGTAAGCGTACGATGATACTGCGCGTGTAGCTGTCGTTCACTGCCATCTGGCCAAGGTGACCGGCGCTGCCAAGATCAAATGTCTGGCCAGTGCCATCAGCATTCGAACTGATCCATACTCGATCGGACCAACTGCCGGTGTTGGTAATGCCGATGCCGCGGTTCGCGACGGTCCATTGCGCGGTGATCTCGCGGCCACTGTAGGCGGTACTGGGTGTGCTAACCGACTCAACCCGCATGTCGGCGTAGGGGATGGGCATCACATCCGTGTCGCCAGCCGCGCTAGCATCGTTATTAGCTTCGCTGCCGTTCTCCCACACAGCACCGGTGGCATCGCTCCGCACGTAGATTTTCCCGTGCCGACTAAAGGCCGGACCGAATTGATAATTCAGACTCTGCGTGTAATTACCGCCGACGGCAAGGCCGCCTGTGTGCAGCACATTACCCAGAACGAGATCGTCACTATCCCCCAGCACGGAGTTAGTGGAATAGATGACGCGGTCTGTCCAAGTCGTCGTTCGGCCAACACCTACACCCACATTTTGGACGGTCCATTCAATCGTAAGACTAGCCGGGTCATCGATCACAAGGGCTGGAGCCGTGACGTTCATAACAGCCAAGTCAGCGAAGTAGTCGCGGGCGATAGAAAGGCCCAAGCTATCCTGGTTGTTTGCTTCGCCAAGACCGCTTTCGATGTTGTCATTGCCGGCATCGGTAACAACGATTAGGCGCCACGACCCCTGCAGATCAACTGGCAACTTGATGGCCAGCGACCCGACGGCGCTCGCTCCGACCGCGAGCCCAGCGATGCTGCGTTCGCCCAGCAAGGTGTCGCCAATCCCAACAAGACCATCCAGCGATAGATAAATTTTTTCGCGTACGTTGCTGGCCGGCGCGCTGCCTATATTGCGGGTCAGCCACTGCAAGTTTATGTCTTCCCCACCCTGTAGCAAGCCGGTTGTGACCAACGATCCGACCACCAAGTCTGGCGCTACCACGGAGACATTCAGCGTCGCGATATTATCCGTTTCGTTCGACTCATTGATGTAGTTGCCACGATCGGCCACCACTTCGAGCCGCCAGCTACCCGGCGATAGCGGTGGTACGCTAACACTCAGACTCTGAGTGAGGCTGGCCCCGGCGGCCAGATTACGGAAGAACCAAGTGGAGGTCAAAATTTTTGGCACGGTCAAGCCGCTTAGATCCACTAGACGAATCTCCTCGCCGAACAGGGCGCTCACCGGGTCATTGCCCGCATTGCGGACTGTGTAGTCGATCTGAACTGCTTGCCCCAAACGCCATTGAGCTGGGGCGCTTAGACCTTCGATCAGCAGATTAGGCTTGGGTTCCGCGCGGACCGACGTTGTGGTCGCAGCGACGAAAACGTTGTTGGTGGTATGTCCCGGTTCGTAAGCAGCGGAAAATGCATCCGTCTTTACAATAAAATATCGCTCACCCACAGCATCTCGGGGCACCGTAAAGTCCAAGCTTGAGTTATAGCTGCCACCGACATCCAGCGTACCCACATGAGTCACGGAGCCAACCAAGGTTGAATTGGTCGTGATACTTGAGGTACTGCTGAGGTAGATCTGGTCGACCCAGCGATTCACGTCGGTTGCAGCAGTACCGCTATTGAGCACCGACCACTCGACTCTAGCGCTGCGACCTGCAAAGACTTGGGTTGGTAAGGCGATGAATGTCGGAGATAGATCCGCATAGGTTTGCGTGACGGTTATTGGCCCCGAGATGCGAGTGTTGTCTGAGCGTGTGTCTGGCTCCAAAACCAGTCCGCCAGCATCGACAATAACCGCAATTCGATAAGAACCCTGCAGTCGCGTTGGAATGCGAACGCTGGCGGTCTGCGAATAGGTTTCTCCGATGCCCAGACCGCCCGCACGTGTCACATTGGTGAGAACCACATCGTCGTTGTTACCGATCACACTGTCTGAAGAAAGAACGATGCGATCCGACCAGCTGTCTGTCGCGCCAGCTCTACCAGAGTTCGTCACGCTCCAAGAGACGGCCGCAGTTCCGCCTGAATCAACTTGACTGGGGACAGTCAGGCTGGTAGCTCGAAGATCCGCATAATCGCGGGCTAGAGAGGGGATATTCGCGCTGGCCGAGTTATTTGTTTCAGCCGTTCCGGCGGAATTGTATTCGGCGACCTGGTTGTTGTTGTCGGTAGTGACGACGATTTCAATGACGCCTACACCGGCGTTACCATGCGGCAACGAAAACGAGTACGATCTAGCTCGCATTGCGCCAGGCGATAAATTGCCGTTGCCAGCTAATGCTGGATCATATACCAAACTTGCAGATGCCAACACTTGTTGTGTATTGGTATTTCGTACCACAACTTGATCAGACCATGAACTGCTCGTGTTTAAATTACCAACGTTCGCCGTCTCCCAACGTACGGTTACCGCAGAACCGGCTTGGATGCCTGTCGCGGGTTCAATGACCAAATTCCTGGGTTGCAGATCCGGATATGGGGCAAGGGTTACGCTGCGACTAACGGAAGATTCGTTATTTCCCTCGCCGGTATTCGGGTTCTGGTTGTACTCGGCGATCGTATTACCGCTATCGACGCGCACGCGGAAAATGATGTCGCCCACTCCACGTAGACCGTGGGGAAGCGTGTAACTATATTGCCTGGCCGCCAACTGTCCCGCCGGTAGTGCCTGACTGCCAAACGAAAGCGATCCGGTTTGAATCGTCTCACCCGTGTTTGAATTGATGATAGTGATCAATTCCGTCCAAGTGCCGGAAGCGGTCAGTGCACCGGTGTTGAGCGTGTCCCATCTTAGTGTGACTGGTTCGCCGGATTGAATGTTGCCCGTTGGCTCGACGCGCAGGTTGCTGACCGTAAGATCGAGCTTACCGGCGAAATCGAACTGGGTTGTGTTGTTTTGCTCCGCATCCATGTGACCGTTGGCGTTGAACTCATAGATCTGCGCACCAGCGTCCGTGACGACGGCGACTCGGTAGGCCCCGGCTAATGGGACGGACACAGAGGTCGAGCGATTCGCTGTAACGCCTGCTGCCAGAGGACTACCGAAAGCAACGGGAACGTCCGCGATGGTCTGGCCGTTGGCGAGACTGGTAACGACGACGCGCTCCTGAAATCCTCCCACGGCGGTCAGATTGCCTCGATTGGCTGTCTGCCAGGAGATCGTGTACGATCCCGCACCTGTAGGCTCGCCGACGCTCAGGCCCTCGACCCTTAGGTCCGCGTACTGAGCCAAGTTCACTCGGAAGGTCGATTCGGTCGCGGTGACGTTGTCCCCCTCCAAAAGAAATTCGTTGACGGCGTTGTTGGCATCCGTCGCCACGACTAAGCGGTAATCACCCGAAATTCCATCTGGTAGCGAAACAGTTTGTGAAGAGAAGTAATCTTGGTTCGGATTGAGCGCACCGGAATGCGGAAACACTCCCAATAACAGGTCGTCAGCATTCCCAAAGATGGCATCGAGCGACAAGAACACTCGGTCGGACCAACTGCTTGTTCCAGTAGGTTTCTGCCCGACGTTCGTGATCGTGTAATCAAAGGTAACCGATTGCCCGCTTTGATAAGACCCGCTGGGAAGAGTAATTCCAGTCACTTGCAAATTGGGGAAGTTGACCGTCCCGGTGGGCACCACATTGACGTCGAGCACGTATTGGTCCAGCAGGCTGCCGGTATTGTTTCCGGCTCGAATGACAGCGTAGTAAGTTCCGGCAGTGGTGACGTTGACCTGGGCGACGCCATCGAACGGGCGCCCGCTAGCCGCTTCAGCAACATAGGCGTTCGCCGCAGTATAAATGGCAACCACTGGGTCAAGGCCGCTGGTTCCAGGTTTGCGAGTGCTAAGGAATATTGTCTGCCCAGCGGCGATTGCGCCAAGGTTGAAGTAGTCGAGGTCCGCATTGTTCAGAACTGTCCCAGTGGCGGAAGCGGTCCGCGTGTCACCGCTGGTTGCCAGGGAGAGCAAGGTGGCGGGCGTTACACTATCGTTACCTTCGGTTTCAGTCTGAAGAGGTGGAGTGCTCAACGACATTTGCACGCGATACTCGCCTTCGTAGCCGTAGTAGTTTCTAACCCTCAGCAGGTAAGTCCCGGTGCTTGGTAAGGCGATAGGTGCAATCTGCAGGTTGCCGTAGTAGTCCGCAGACCACCCACCGACCAAACTGCCGCCCTGTGTTCGTAATTCATAGTACAAACCTGATGCCGCAGGGGCGCCCAGTGTCTGTGATATCAGCGTGAAGCGTTCGCCAGCCGTAGCGTTGAACTGGTAGTAGTCGAGATCGGTCGAGTAATTCGAAAGATTCCCACGGGCAGCCACCGTGCGCAGCCCAGGCAAATCTTCAACCAGCAGTAACGGCGTTGCCGCTGCGATCGTATTGTTATTCCGATTCTCGATGGTGTACCCATAAATTGGATTCACAGCGAAGGTCCGGATAAAGGGGGAACTGATCGCTTTTTCAAATGCATCTTTCAAAGCCGTGGTCGCGGTGAATTGATACTTGCCCGGCTGGAGTGGCCCGTCGGTTACACGAAGACTTGCACTGAGGCCGCGACTGTAAGCCGGTGATGGACTGACTGCGTAAACCTGATCGTCAGCCGTATTGAAAACGCCATCAGGACCAGCTTCACGCAAATCGTAACTAGTCCCCGAATTGACGCTTGTAGGCGACATGTCCTCGCTGAAGCCGAGCGTAAATCGGTCGAGGACTACCGTGCTAGCAGCCCCTTCGGCAGGCAGGGAGGTCGACAAAATCGACGGAGCGCTGGTGTCGATGAGAGTGATGTTCAGTACATACTGAGAGAGCAGACCCGCGCCGCTGTTTGGCGCAACTCTCGCGTAGTATTTGCCCACCGTCTGAGTAGTCACCAACGCGTTGCCATCGCTGGAATTCCCATCCGCGTCGGCGATCGTCGAGCTGGGGTCTAGAACCACCGATACCTGCGCCGAGAGTGGGTTTCCAGTTGGCGTGACGCTGGTCAGTTGAATGCCGGTTCCTTGTCCAAGATAGCCGAGCAAGTAATAGTCGCTGCCGTCGCCGGTAGGTAGCGCCCCGAATGCTTTTGCGATTCGCTGGGATCCTGACAGCTCGAAACTTAGCGTTGTCGCATTGCTTCCTGCATCGTTGGGTTCGATGTCAGGTTGTAGTGGAGGTGTGGCCAGCGACAAACGAAACTGGTATTCGCCCTCGTAGGAGTAGTTGTATCTTACTCGGAGATTGTACATCCCAGTACTCGGAATCGTGGCTGCGTTTCCTTGAAGGTTACCATTGTAATCAGAATTCCAACCGGTCACGTAAGATCCTGTAACGGAGGTTAACTCATAATACAGGCCAGAAGCGCTGGGTGAACCTGGGTTTTCTGCACCTAGGCTGACCCGATCGCCGGCTTTTGCAGAGAACCGAAAGTTGTCAACATCCGAGTTGTATGTGGACAGGTTTCCGCGACCAAACCCTGTCCGCAAACCGGCTCCGACTGGATTCTCAGTTAGCTGTACTTCGGGAAGTCCGCGGAAGACCGTCACGGCGGCTGCGTTGTGGCGGCCAGCCGCGAGATCCAAAATTCCGTCGGAGTCGAAATCCGCAGCGACAATGCCGATGGGATTATTACCCGGATTGTAAATGGTCGATGCACCGAAGGTCAGCCCGCCAGCGTTAAGCATCACGTGTATCTGGCTTTGTCCATAGGCGGCGACGGCCAAATCAAGACGCGCATCGCCGTTGAAGTCCCCTACTGCCAACTGGTACGCGTCATAGTAGCTTGTGTTCCCTGTAATGCTTGCAGTTGCTGGTACGAACGTCCCGTTTCCGTTTCCTTTCAATACACTTGCCAAGCCATAGTAATTGCTTGTAACAGCATCGACTTTGCCGTCTCCGTCTAGATCGGCCAAAGATACTGAACGCGGGTTGGTGCCGAGCCCTGTTGAGTAAGCTACAGGCAAAGCGAACGCGCCCAGCCCGTCGCCTTGCAAGACGCTGATCGTGTTAGCATTGAAATTGGCCGTAACGATGTCCAACTTATTGTCGGCATTCAGATCTAGCACGCTTACCGAACTGGCCCCGTCGCCAGCGCCGAAAGTAGACATCGCCCCGAATGTTCCGGTACCGGTCCCGAGCAAGACAGAAATATTGTCAGCATTTTCATTGGCTGTGACCAAGTCTCGCTTGCCGTCGGCATTCAGATCCGCGATGGCGACATCCCGAGGATTCACTCCAACTGAGTAATTAACGGCCGGTTCAAACCCACCACCCAATTTTCCTAGCAAAACCGAAATCGTGTTCGCATAGTAATTGGCCACTGCCAGATCCGGCCGACTGTCGCCGTTCAAATCGCCGATGCTCACTGCGATCGGTCCATCCCCAACGGGATAGTTGACAGCGGAACCAAACGTCCCATCGCCGTTTCCAAGCAGAACCGAAACGTTGTCCGACGCGAAATTGGAGGCGACTAGATCGAGATAACCGTCTGCATTGAAGTCGGCTGATTCAAGAGCTTGAGGATTACTACCGACACCGAATGTTCCGCTTTGACTAAAAGAACCGTCTGGCAGAGTACCGGGTGTTGCCAAGGGAGTGGCTGTAGCTGAGGAGTTGTTGTTGCGATTTTCAATGACGAACGGCGCGACACCGGCGACTGTGAAGATGCGACTGAACGTCGGTGACAGCGGGTTGCCGGCGCGATCGGTAAGGCCGCTGGCGGTAAATCGGTATCGACCTGGCTGGAGTGGTCCGTCGGAAATCCTGAGGTTAGCTTCCAAGCCACCGGAGTACGCAGGAATCGTGCTGATCACGTAGACTTGATCATCCACGGTACCGAACAACTGATCCATTCCCGCTTCGCGCAGATCGTACCTAGCTGAAGCGTTCACCGTTGTGGCCGACATATCCTCATTGAAGGCGATCTTGAAGCGATCGAAAACAAAATTCGTTGAGGTAGACTCGATGCGCAAGGGGGTGCTGACTGCATTCCCGCCACCCAGAATACCCGTCAAGCCCTTCGGACCGCTGTCTGTGACGACCGTTCCCGATGGCTCATCGAACTTGTAGTTTGCCGCAAGTCCAGTCTCTGACCCCGTGAGGGGATCGTTCATTGCGGTCTTAATCTGGTCGCCAGTCCGCAAAACGCGCCAGATGCGGACGTCGTCAATTTGACCATCAAAAACTTCGTCGGTGGCGATACCACCCGAAGTGTTAGCAGCTCCGATCCACAGCGGCTCGGCGGCTGTGTTGGGTGCCTCGGTTCCGGCCCCGCTTGTCCAGCGCCCCGGAACGGGTTGGCCGTTGAGGAAGAGTTGGGCAGATCCAGCATTTCCAAACATGTACGAGACGGCGATGTGCTGCCAAGCCGCGGCCGCCAGCGTCGCTCTTTCGGCTTGGAATACCACAAACGCGGAATTCGTTGCATTCCGGAAATAGAAGGTCGGTTTGCCTGAGTCGAGCCGCAGTGCGTAATTCGACAACTCGGAAGCGGTTGTGCGACCCTTTGTTAACACCGTATTGTACGAGCCAAGGCTATCTGGTTTGACCCAGGCTTCGAGAGTGATACTGTCGCCGCTAGTAAAGGTGAGCGTAGAATCATGGGTGACTGATACATAGTCATTCGATCCATCGAAGTCGAGCGCACCTGCAGCACCGAATGCGCGCGGTAGTCCGACTGAGGTGACGAACGGCGCGACGGTGTCGACAAGCTCAATACCTAACAAGTATTGCGCCGTGAGTCCGACAGTAGGCGCTAACTGGGGCACGTTCAACGCGATTTGACCGCCGCTGAATGTGAATGCCGTGTCGGCTTGGCCGCTGATCGGACTTACCGCAGAGAGCGTGATGCCGGTGCCAAAAGTGCCTGCGTTACCGTTGCCCGAAGAGTCGGCGGCAATATTGCCCGATGTCTCATTAAGCCGGTAGTAGGCTGCAGGTAACTGCGACTGGACAACATTCGCATACTCGCCATTGGCGCGATTCAAATATTGTGCCGCGATCTCGCTTGGCGTTATCAGTCGATTGAAAACGGCAATCTCATCCAAGCTGCCGTTGAACCGATAATTCGTATCATTCGGCCATCCACTGATACGAACGGAAGTGTTGACCGTACGTCCCGCAATCGGCGTACCCAATCTCTGGGTCAGTGTTTGCTGCACCCCGTCGATCCAAAGTTGGCTCTGAGCCATGTCGCCGTTTCCGAAAACAGCGTTTACGTGGTGCCACCCATTTGCAAGACCCGCGCTGCTAATCCCATACACATCGCTGTTGCCGGTATTAAAACCAAATGCTCCATTGTGGAGGTAAAGATTGTAACCACTGAAGCCCAAAGGCACCACTGAATTTGCTCCATTCCAATTCATCCAGAACGAAACGGTAACCGGCGGCAGCGTCACGCGGACAAAATATGCCCCGTCACCACCCGAGGGTACCGTGTAAGTCACGGCACCTAAACCCTTGGCGACGGTTGAGCCGGCGGAATTTATGACGGTCAATGCGGGCGACAATTCACTCGATGTCGGTCGTGACAAATTGAGCGCGATCGTGGTTCCGGCTGTAAGATTGCCAAGCCGATAAAAGTCTCCGTTTGAATCGATGGTTGCAATTGCACCAGAAAGGGTCGCGACTTGACGTCCATTGGTGAGTTCAAAAGAAACCGTGTTGGCATTGGCCATGGTGTCGTTTACTTCGGCCTCCAGCTGGATAGCAGAGGTAGCCAGATTAACCCGGAATCGGTACTCACCCTCGTAGCCGTAGTAGGTACTGACTTTGAGTGAGTAGCGTCCGGCCACAGGCAGTGATATCGGCACGGTCGACAAGTTGCCGTTGTAATCGGAATACCACTCAGCGACGGAAGTTCCATCCAAGCGGTAAAGGTCATAGCGCAGCCCACTGGCGTTAGGCTGACCTGGATTCTCCGTTGACAGCGTGAAGCGATCTCCTAGTTTGGCGGAGAACGTAAAGTAATCCACGTCCGAGCTTTTCACCGCGAGGTTGCCTCGCCCGAATCCACTTCGCAGGCCGGAACCTAGCGGGTTCTCCGCCAGTTTTACTTCGACATTGCCACGGTAGACGGTGACACCGCCCGAGTACCTGGCTGTTGTCAGATCCAACACCCCATCGCCGTCCAGGTCGCCCGCAACCACTCCGATCGGATTGCTTCCGGGCGTGAAGTTGACAGGCGTACCAAACGTGAGGTTCCCAGCATTGGTGAGCACGTACAACTGATTTTGCCCATAGCCCGCTAGCGCCAAATCAGGACGCCCGTCGGCATTGAAGTCTCCGACAGCAACTTGGTAGGCATCGTAATAACCCGTGTTGCCATTGATGGCGCTAGTCGCAGGCACAAACGTCCCATCGCCATTGCCCTTTAGAACACTAGCCAGACCGTAGTAGTTGGCTGTCACCGCATCCAAATTGCCGTCGCCATCCAAGTCGGCCAGAACCACATCCCGTGGGTAGTTGTTCCCGCCTCCGGTTGAGTACGCCACCGGGGCCGCAAAAACTCCGGACCCCATTCCTCGCAAGACGCTAATGGTCAGGTCGTAATAGTTGGACGTAACCAAATCCAATAGACCGTCTCCATCGAGGTCGGCCACCGCTACCCGGCTGGACCCTGAACCGGCTGTGTAGCTGACCGCCGGACTGAAACCTCCCAGCCCATCGCCCAGCAGAACCGAGACGGTCCCCGAGCTATCGTTGGCCACCGCCAAGTCAGCCCGACCATCTCCGCTCAGGTCGGCTATCACCACTCCGCGAGGATTGGAACCGACAAAGTAGCTGGCTGCGACACCGAAGGTTCCATCCCCATTTCCTAACAGGACTGAAACTCGGCTGTCTTCAAAGTTGGCAACAGCCAAGTCCAGCTTGCCATCGCCATTCAAATCCCCAACTGCTGTGGCGATGGCTCCGGTGCCTGCTGAATAATTGACCGCTGCCAGAAACGTCCCATCCCCGTTTCCAAGCAGCACCGAAACGGTGTTCGATGAATAATTCGAGGCCACGACGTCCAGTTTCCCGTCACCGTTTAGATCCGCCGATGCCAGATGGTACGGATTCGAGCCCACCGTGTACGACGCGCCTTGAGTAAACGAACCATCGGACACCGTTCCGGGTGTCCCCAACAGGCTTGCAGTGCCGAGGCTGTCATTGCTGCGGTTCTCCAAAACGAATGGGCTGAAGGCGTTCACGCTAAATGTGCGAATGAAGCTCGACGATAGCTTGTTTCCTACACGGTCGGTCAAGGCATCGGTGGCCGTGAAGCGGTAACGCCCTGGCTGGAGCGGCCCATCGCTTACTCGTAAACTTGCCGATAAACCGCTTGCGTAAGTCGAGCTGGTGATCAAGTTGTAAAGTTGGTCGTCGGCAGTGTCGAAGCTATTGTCAGTGCCTGACGCTCGCAAGTCGTAACTAGCGGGAGCATTGACTGTCCCGGCCGCCATGTCTTCACTAAACGTCAGCCCAAACCTATCAAAAACGGATGCGATCGTCGTGCCCTCGGCAGGCAGCGTTGAGTTGGATACGAAGGGCGAAGTCGTGTCGGCAACTTCAATGTTGAGAATATATTGTGCAAGCAGTCCTGTCGTTCCTGTCGCGGCAGTAATTCTCACGTAGTATGCTCCCTCACCCCCGCTCGGAATAAAGTACGCTCCGGCGCCAACGTTCACCGCGCTAGTGCCGCGGTAGAGCGTAACCACAGGGCTGAGGGTGCTAATGCTCGGCAGGGTAAGGGTTGTGTTAATCGTTGTGCCGCCTGTCAGATTTCCAATGCTGAAATAATCGCCATTCAAATCTGGGGTAGCAATCAAACCAGTGACTGTTGCAGTTTGCGTCGATCCGTTACGTACGAAGACCGGTGTGTTGGCATTGGCCATGGTGTCGTTTACTTCGGCCTCCAGCTGGATAGCAGAGGTAGCCAGATTAACCCGGAATCGGTACTCACCCTCGTAGCCGTAGTAGGTACTGACTTTGAGTGAGTAGCGTCCGGCCACAGGCAGTGATATCGGCACGGTCGACAAGTTGCCGTTGTAATCGGAATACCACTCAGCGACGGAAGTTCCATCCAAGCGGTAAAGGTCATAGCGCAGCCCACTGGCGTTAGGCTGACCTGGATTCTCCGTTGACAGCGTGAAGCGATCTCCTAGTTTGGCGGAGAACGTAAAGTAATCCACGTCCGAGCTTTTCACCGCGAGGTTGCCTCGCCCGAATCCACTTCGCAGGCCGGAACCTAGCGGGTTCTCCGCCAGTTTTACTTCGACATTGCCACGGTAGACGGTGACACCGCCCGAGTACCTGGCTGTTGTCAGATCCAACACCCCATCGCCGTCCAGGTCGCCCGCAACCACTCCGATCGGATTGCTTCCGGGCGTGAAGTTGACAGGCGTACCAAACGTGAGGTTCCCAGCATTGGTGAGCACGTACAACTGATTTTGCCCATAGCCCGCTAGCGCCAAATCAGGACGCCCGTCGGCATTGAAGTCTCCGACAGCAACTTGGTAGGCATCGTAATAACCCGTGTTGCCATTGATGGCGCTAGTCGCAGGCACAAACGTCCCATCGCCATTGCCCTTTAGAACACTAGCCAGACCGTAGTAGTTGGCTGTCACCGCATCCAAATTGCCGTCGCCATCCAAGTCGGCCAGAACCACATCCCGTGGGTAGTTGTTCCCGCCTCCGGTTGAGTACGCCACCGGGGCCGCAAAAACTCCGGACCCCATTCCTCGCAAGACGCTAATGGTCAGGTCGTAATAGTTGGACGTAACCAAATCCAATAGACCGTCTCCATCGAGGTCGGCCACCGCTACCCGGCTGGACCCTGAACCGGCTGTGTAGCTGACCGCCGGACTGAAACCTCCCAGCCCATCGCCCAGCAGAACCGAGACGGTCCCCGAGCTATCGTTGGCCACCGCCAAGTCAGCCCGACCATCTCCGCTCAGGTCGGCTATCACCACTCCGCGAGGATTGGAACCGACAAAGTAGCTGGCTGCGACACCGAAGGTTCCATCCCCATTTCCTAACAGGACTGAAACTCGGCTGTCTTCAAAGTTGGCAACAGCCAAGTCCAGCTTGCCATCGCCATTCAAATCCCCAACTGCTGTGGCGATGGCTCCGGTGCCTGCTGAATAATTGACCGCTGCCAGAAACGTCCCATCCCCGTTTCCAAGCAGCACCGAAACGGTGTTCGATGAATAATTCGAGGCCACGACGTCCAGTTTCCCGTCACCGTTTAGATCCGCCGATGCCAGATGGTACGGATTCGAGCCCACCGTGTACGATGCGCCTTGAGTAAACGAACCATCACCTACGGCGTCTAGTGCTGCCAGCGGAGTGGCGGTCAGTATCGCATCGTTATTCCTATTTTCAATAACGAAAGGGCTGAGCGGATTGATCGTAAATGAGCGCACAAGAGCAGCGGCAAGCGGATTTCCTGCCCGATCAAGCAGTCGAATGGCACCTGCATTGCTGGCCGTGAAGCGGTATTTTCCGGGTTGTAAGGGCCCGTCGATGAGGCGCAGATTTGCAGACAATCCAGACGAGTAGGTTGGACTAGTTGCCAGCGTGTAAGTCTGGTCATCGACGGTATCGAACAGACCATCGAGTCCAGCAGAACGAAGATCGTAACTTGCCGAATTGTTTACTGTAGCTGCAGCCAAGTCTTCGCTGAAAGAAATCGTGAAGCGATCAATTTCGCCTGTTGAAACACTTTCTGCCGCTGGCAGAGTCAGTGCAGTGATGTTAGGTGCGACACCATCGGCAACGCTGGTAGTCAACACGTATTGTGCGCGCAAACCACGATTGGATAGACCTTCCACCCGAATAAAATATGTCCCATCGGCTGCGACGGCATAGTTGAGATTACCACTGGTGCTGGTCGCCACTGGATTCGTTGCCCCACTGGAATAAACGCTCAGTCGGACATCGCTGAGCGCCATGGTTCCAAAGGAAGCGACCGCAACGCTCAGCGAGATTGTATTGCCGAGTGCTAGATTTGTCAGACGGTAGTAGTCACCGCGGGAGTCCGCTACAGGAATCGCTGCCCCAACAATTGCGGTTGCGCTGCCACCGGTGCCCGCTAGGCTCAGGTTGGTTGCATTGGTCTGCGAGTCATTGCTCTCGACCTCCAATTGAGGTCCGCGGGTCTGGTCCAATCTCAGTCGGTACTGCGTTGCACTTCCGGAAACTCGCAAGTAGTAATTACCAGGCCCCGGAATCGTATAGTTTTGTGGATTGCTGACCAGCGCTGAGTTCGAGGCGCTATAAAGCTGAACCGTAGGTGTAGCGGAATCACCCTCGATGACCGTAGTGACTTGGTCCCCAGCCTGCGCGTCGAATCTCCAGTAGTCCACATCGGAAGAACTGACGAGCGAAGCGACACCCAAAGTCGTGAAGAAACCGCTGCCGACCGGAAACTCCGTCATCGGCAAAGGCGTCGCGCCAGGGATCGAATCGTTTCCGGTATTGTTCTCGATCGAGCCCGCTGAAGGATTTGCAATCACGAAGTCGCGAGTAAACGTAGCGACTGAATTCCCACCCCTGTCAGTCAGCGGCGGAAACGTCTGCAACCGGTACCGACCCGGTTGGAGCGGATTAAGATTGATCAATTGTTTTACAGTGCGCGACCCAAGCCCTAAGTAACTGGTTGAAAGGGCAAACGTCGTATCGTCGGTATCGCCAAACGTGCCGTTTGTACCAGCTTCGCGAAGGCTGTAGTTGTTGGCGTCATTCGCAGCCGACGGAAGTAGATCTTCGTCAAAGGTCAGCGTAAAACTGTCGAGGGCCGTGACCACGGTCGGTGTAGCCGCGGAGAACAGCGGTGCGCCGCTGATCGCCCAGGTTGGGGTCGCCTGAGCAAGGCCTCCCAAGCTGCCTCCCAAGCTGCCTACGTTGGCATTGGCGGTGGAATCGATAGCCGTATTGCCAGACCCCTCTTCGAATCGCCAATGCGCCGCCAATCCCGACTCACCGCCACCGAGTGCAACCGACGCGAAGGTTTGGACGTCGACTGGGCTTCGCGCAGCATTCCAGATCCGCACTTCATCAATCAGTCCACTGAACGCAGCGCTTACCTGCTGATTGTTATTATCCGCGCCCAGCAAGACTGGGTTGGAATCGTAGGCGCTGGCGCCGCCAAGCACGTTGAGGGTCGTCGTGTTCTTATTGACCGGTGAGCCATTTACGAACAATTGCTGAGTGCCCGTGGCCGAATCGTAACTGAAAGCAACGTGATACCAGTTACCGGCTACCGGAGTCCAAGCGTAAGTCAACTGAGCGGCCATTCCTGAAGTGGTGCCAACGCCCCCCCGCAGTGCTCCGCTCTCGTACCAAATGGCATACGAGTTACTTGTCCCTGTGCCAGCGGCTTTGGCCGCAATCACGCGGGCCGCAGATGCGTAGTCGGTCGCGAAATTTACCCACGCTTCGAGGGTGACTCCGGAGGTCGGCCGAAGCGACGCTGCGTCCGGGACCATGACGTGGTCGGTGATGCCGTCAAAGTTCAACGCTGAACCGCTGGCCGCACTGCTGCCCGGCAACGACGTACTGATCACCGAAGGTGCCGTTGCGTCGGCTACATCAACATTCAAGACATAGGTTGACTGCGAGCCGGCAGAGGCTGCCGTATTTGCTGATACCGCAACATAGTACATGTCGTTCTGCGGAAGCGTCCAATGGATGGTTCCCGTACCCGTTGCTGACGCCAATATCGTTCCATTGGCATTCCTCAATTCGACCTTGGGATCGAGCGTGCTCTGCGTAGGTCGAGTGATCAATAGGTTGACGATGTCGCCACCGCGCATATTCCCAAGTTGAAAGGTATCGACGTCCGAGCTCGTAGATACGGTACCACTTATCACACCCACACTATGCCCCGCCCCGCTAGGCGTCAGCGCGATGGGGCAAGCCGTCGCGATGGTATTGTTGGCTTCGACCTCTGCGGGGACGCCACTGGAACGGTATGCGAGATTGATGCTCGGAGTGATTACCCCGCCATTGATCGCTTGAATGGTCCCCGAGTTGGTCTGGCTCGGCGCTAAGAGGAAAATCGCCTGGCCATTGGTTTCCGAGCTGATCAGACCTTGATTGATCAACGTCATTGAACCGCCGAATCGATAGTTGATCCCAATCTGGCCGCTTCCTTTAAAGTCAGATGCCGTCTTGATCGCGCCAGTGGGGCCTACGGTGAACGATCCGTTCGTACCGTTCATCTCCACCGTGCGGTACCCAGTCCCAGAGCCCTCAAACAATATATTGCCTGAAAGCGTTTGCCCAGGCGCGAAGCCAATACCGCTGTAGTTACCGAGCATATGTGCATTGGCAAAAGTCGTCCCGCCAGCGATCAACACCTGCGAATTGTCAGCTGACAGAGTGAAGTCGCCACTGACCGTTACGCCCGACAACGTTCCGCCCAAGCTGGTGAAACCTAACCTCGATCCATCGATCACCGAATTCGCAAGGGCTCCCCCGGCGAGCGTTAATAAGCTGCTACCCAGTATCGTTTGTGCAACGCTTAGCGAGCCACCGGCAAGTATCAACGTCTCATTGCTCTGTAGGCTTTTGATCGACTGGACACCGCTGCGAATGTTAATGACAGGGTTCGCCGCACCGCGATCGATGAGTACGTCGTCGGCTGAAGTGGGGACGCTACCCGTGCTCCAATTACTGGGTACGTCCCAAAAGCTAGAAGTGTCAGAAATCCATTGTACCTGCGCCAACATTCGCCTGTCTTCGAGCTGTTCGAAGAGGAGCGCCCGCAGTTTTTGTCGCAACAAGATCGATTGTTTTCGCTTCCCATGAATCGATGCTCGAGTCCTAATAAAAGATGTTGGTCGCATGAGGATTTTTCTAGTTTTTGGGGAAGATGCAGAGTTGCGTCAAGGCGGGTGAGGATGGTCGATCACGGAAGCAAGTTCCACGACGATGCTTTTTTGATGACTGTGGGCCGCAAAATTGTAACAACCGGCGATGGGTGCAGTCGGCTTGTCCGTGTTTCTTTTTGATTAATTTTGTGTCAGCGTAGTTTGCTTGACGCGGCAGTGGAGTGACAGAAGCGGGCTGCAAAGTCATCATCGACCTAGCAGGCCTTCCTCGCCGCCGTAGCCATATGCTGTCCGAACTCCACTACGACTCGCAATTTCCCACTCCGACTCGATCAAGTTCCAATCGGCTAGATGGCTCGCAGTCGCCAGCTTGAACACAATTTGCAGGTCGCCCGATTCCGCAGCCTTTCCCATTTCGTTACCATACAGCCCAATGAAAACGGACATATTGGACATTCGACCGTGTCGGGGGCTTGCGCTATGAATCATTCAGTATTGGATCGCTGGCTGTCCGTTGATGAAATCGCGGACTATCTGGGGATCAAGCGTGACACGGTCTACAAATGGATCGATCGCAAGCATATGCCCGCACACAAGGTCGGAAGCCTATGGAAATTCCAAAGGACAGAAATCGATAATTGGGTCATGTCTGGACAAGCAAGCGACCAAAGGGCAACGCATGCTGAAACCCGTTAGCCAAAGGGATGAGAACATTTCCAGGTTCGGGTTCCGTTTTGATCGTGGCGGCACCCACCTCGCTCGTTCGATGATGCTGGACGAATTGCGGCAGTTGCTACTGCAAGTACCCAATCCGTTGGCTACGGAGCTCGATTTTGCGACGGCGATCGTAGATGACAACTGTCTTGGTAAACGTTCTAAGAGGACTCGTCAGCTCACGCTAAGGCACTTACGGGGCCTGTATGCTCTCGATCCATCCATACCCATCTACCGCGCAATGAGGTATTTCTGGGGGAGGGATCCTGACGGGCAGCCGCTTCTCGCGTTCCTGGTTGCCCACGCACGTGATTCCGTCCTGCGATCCACCGGAAGATTCGTTTTGGAAAAGCCAGAGGGTGCAACACTGGCCTGCAAGGAAATGCAGGAGTTTTTGGAGGGCAACTCTCCAGGTCGGTTCAGCGATGAGACGCGTGAAGCCGCTGCACAGAGAATACTGGCGTCGTGGGCGAATGCCGGCCACTTATCGGGGCGAGTACCAAAAACACGTTTAAAGGCCACTGCAACCCCTGGTTCCGTTGCACTGGCCTTGTACATGGGGTACGTCTGCGGCTCACGCGGGCAAACTCTGTTCGAATCGGAATACGTCAAGCTCCTGGACTGCTCAGTCGAACAGGCAATCGAACTAGCCGAAACAGCATCTCGCCGAGGTTGGATAGTCTGCAAAAGGATCGGCAGTGTTATCGAAATCTTGTTTCCTAATTTGCTAACAAGCACAGAACAGGAATGGGTCCGTGAGCAGAGTTAAACGCCTTTTGGGCTCCTATTCGCGTTTCATCGAAGTGCCGTGGCGAGACGACGCCGCTGCGGCCCAACGCGTGATTTTCTGCGTCTATCATGAAACAGAGGAACTGCGAATCCGGGCACGCATCGACGAATACGAGCTGGCAACCACCAAAGCAGGCCACGGCTGGTCGCTTTTTGACCTAACCGATACCTTTGCCACTTGGTTGTCCGAGCTCAGATATGCGCAAAGCTATTTCAAGCAGCCACAATTGATGTCGTCCATCCTGCCAACGTATCAGACTTATCTGGTGGACCGCTTTCAAGCGTTCCTCAATGAAAATCGCCCGACCGAAAACGACGTCGTCGCACTTAAGGGCGTTGGCAGCCTTTTCGGCTTCCTCAAGGTCAAGGGCGTTGTCGAACAACTCGCCCCCTTAGTACCAGGACGACTTGTGGTATTTTTCCCTGGCAGTTTTGAAGACAACAACTACCGGCTCCTTGATGGCTATGACGGTTGGAACTACTTAGCCATACCCATTACCGCAGATAAAGACGCCCACTAGGTTCATCCATGAAAAACCGCGAAATCTACTTCAAAGATCCGTCGAATCGCAAGCTGGCTAACGAGGGGGTCGCCAGTGTCAATGACGAGCGGACGGAACTTGCCATGTCCGTCTTGCGGTACGAGCTTGAGACTTTTGTGTGCGATGGCCAGTATTCCAAAGGATTGGAGCACATTCTTGAAACCTACATGAAGAACATTAGCCAGGCTCAGCAGCCGGCAGTGTGGGTCAGTGGTTTCTATGGTTCCGGCAAGTCGCACTTGGTCAAGATGCTGCGGGCATTGTGGATCAACACGGAGTTTTCAGACGGGGCCACCGCACAAAGCATTGCAAGCCTACCGCAGAATATCGTCGAGCTGCTCAAAGAGCTCACGACCCAGGCCAAACGCCACGGTGGGCTCCATGCAGCATCCGGGACCCTGGGGGCTGGTGCCAGTGGCAGTGTTCGGTTGGCCCTACTACGAATCTTGTTCAAGTCGGCTGGGCTTCCAGAACAATACCCACTAGCCCGCTTCGTAATGTGGCTTAAGCACGAGAATATCTATGACTCGGTGCGTACTACCGTCGAGACCTCAGGACACAACTGGCAAGAAGAGCTGGACAATTTCTATGTCGCAGAGGGGCTGCACAAAGCGCTAGTCGCAGCCAAGCCGAACTTATTCTCGTCAGTCAGTGCTTGCGTGGAGACTCTAAACAACTTGTACCCCTTCGTGCAAGATATCAGCAGCGACGACATGGTTAAGGCCATTCGCCAGACGGTAACCGTGGGCGGCAATTTCCCTCTAACCCTAATCGTCCTGGACGAAATACAACAATTTATAGGCAACGATGTCCAGCGTTCCATCGACGTGCAGGAGGCTGTTGAAGCGTGCTGCAAAAACATCGGTGGCAAGATGCTCTTCATCGGTACGGGCCAGACTGCGGTCACCGGGACGGCCAATCTAAAGAAGCTCGAAGGGCGTTTTACCGTCCGAGTCGAATTGTCCGACGCCGACGTCGACGCTGTTATCCGCAAGGTTATTCTGGCCAAGAAGCCGGGTGCCCTCCAGTCGATCGATGAAGTGATGCAAAAGAATCTGGGCGAGATTTCACGCCATTTGTCTGGCACCAGCATTGGACACCGCCAACAGGACATCGCATTCTTTCCACAAGACTACCCGATTCTCCCCGTCCGTCGTCGCTTTTGGGAGCACACGCTTCGCGTCATGGACCAGACTGGTACCGATAGCCAGTTGCGAAATCAGCTCAGCATGATCCACAAAGTGATCCAAACCAACTTGGATGCGAAGGTTGGGCACGTTATCCCTGCCGACTACCTGTATTTTGATTCCGCTGACAAGCTTCTACAGGCACGCGTATTACCCCGCAAAGTCCACGAGCGGACCATGACATGGATCAAGGGTACCGACGACGAACGCCTTAAGGCCAGAGCCTGCGGGCTTGTTTTTCTGATTACCAAGCTATCCAGCAACAACAATGAAATCGGCATACGCGCAACGATCGATACACTGGCGGATCTGCTGGTCGAGGACCTATCCGCCGGCAGTAGTGCTCTACGTACCAAGCTGCCCTCGTTACTGGAGAAATGTGAGCTGCTCATCAAGGTTGGAGACCAATACCGTATCCAGACCGAGGAGAGTGCAGCATGGAACGACGAATTTCTAAGCCAGCGGAATCAACTCGCAAATGAATCGCATCGTGTTGATGCGGAACGGGACGATCGTGTGAAGCGCCGTTTTGGTGAACTGGTCAAGAAAGTATCGTTAATGCAGGGGGCATCGAAGGTGCCTCGCGAAATCTCCAACATCTTCGACGCAACACTACCCAAGGACTCGGCGGAACGTGTTTACGTCTGGGTACGCGACGGTTGGTCCATCGATGAAAACTCTGTACGGGTCGACGCACGCCAAGCCGGTAACGAATCTCCTACCGTCTTTGTGTTCATCCCAAAACGATCCGCCGACGATTTACGCCATCATTTAATTGATTTCAAAGCCGCCTCTGCAACTCTGGACAAACGCGGTTCGCCCAACACGGCGGAAGGCGTTGAGGCCAAGGCCGCAATGGAGACCACGAAGCAGACCGCAGAAGGAAAGATTCGCGAGCTACTGGACGATTCGTTCTCAGGTGCTCGTGTATTTCAAGGGGGTGGGACCGAGATCACTGGCAATGACCTACAGGGCATGATTGGTGAGGCAGCGGAAAAGGCGCTGCAACGACTGTTTCGGCAGTTTAGCGTGTCTGACCACGATGGTTGGGGCAAGGTTTACGCAAATGCCAAAAAGGGTGCCCCGGATGCTCTTAAGGCAGTGGGCTATGAGGGCGAACCTGCTCAAAACCCTGTATGCAAAACGATACTGGCCTTTATCGGTCCTGGCAAAAAAGGGGCAGAGGTTCGGGACAAGTTTGAAGGAGCCCCGTATGGTTGGTCGGGCGACGCGGTCGATGGTGGATTGCATGTTCTGCTGATCGCTGGACTAATCCGAGCTGCTGACGAACGTGGCACGACGCTTGATCCGAAAGAAATCGAACGCAAAGCTATCAGCAAAGCCGCGTTCAAGGTCGAATCGACGACGGTTACGACACCCCAGCGAATCCAGATCCGCAGAACTCCTTTCGGATAAATGTTGCAGTTGAATGTCTGAGTTGATTAGGGCTCCAAGAATGATCTGCGTTCCATTGCTTCTCGGCTTCCTTCGTAAGTGTTTTGGGTGAAGGAAAAGCACGCTTGCACGCGTACAAAATCGAGCGAGCATATGTTCCGGTCGTAAATGCCGGCCCCGGCTTAGTGCGTGGCTTTCTTGCCACGTTGCTCCCCGGTCGATTTCCTTGATTCAACGGTGTTACCCTTGCTTCGTGCTTTGCCTTTAGACGTTGCTTCTCACTTTCAATTGGCGAAAAGCACGCTGAGTTCTCAGCTCGCAAAAGATACTTCGATAAAATTGCTTGCGACTTAGGCCCTGCGTAGAGTGTACGAGTCTTGCCCCTCCACGCGTTCTTGTGGCTGTCGAGTGTAATCGTCCAAACTTCTGTCGATCGATCCACCATTGCTGGAGTTATCGAACACACTTCACCAGGACGACAGCCAAGCAATTGTTGCAGCCTAACCATGTCCGCTACGATCGGCGTTAGGCAAAGCAATGTCGCATCGACTAAGACTTGAGGCACGCACGTAACCTTTTGGGATTCGGGCGCAGTCGTCCGACCAGCCTTGAGAGTCTCGACGCACTTGCAAGCCTGATAGACCGATGGAGGCACCATACCTTGGCCAACTCCCCATTTGATGATAGCCAAAAGTCGCCTTGCATGTTCGTTGATATATCCTCGGCTTCGCTTCGGATTCTTCAACCACCAATCTCGGCAGGCGCGAAACTGGACAACCCCAAAATCCTTTGCATTTAGACTGCCGTACATTTCGTCTATCGGCCAGCACGCTCTTTCTAGATTCAAATACACACTTTGGACGGTGTAATAGGATTTGGCGTGGTGGAGAAAAGCCAAGACAACTTCCGCCATTGAGTGTCCGGTCGATGCCACTGGAGCAAAAGCCCCTGCGTGACGATTTACAAGCCACTCGGCCTTGATCGCCCGATACTTCTCTTTTGACTCGTCCGTTCCGTAGACGCCAAGATAATGCACTTTCCCGCCCAAATTGACGTAGGCTTTTCCTGACGGTTTGTGCAAACAATAACCTGGTTCTCGTGCCATTTTGCGATGCTCCCAATCTGCAAGTCTGTAAGTTACAGACTTTTGGACTATGGAAAACAGCGCTCTGACTGGCAGTCAGGTTGTCGTTCTATCAACGATTCGCAAGGGAAAAAATAAAATCGGACCGGCGGGATTCGAACCCACGACCTCTACCACCCCAAGACGGCATTCGTACTTTTTGAGTTGCTCGCTAAGTACTGTCAGATCACGACTTACAAAAAAGAGGTCGCGTCCATAGCGTGCACAAAATCCACAGTTGTGCACGCGTTATCACCCTGATTCGTGCACAATCGTGCACGACTTTTGCGACACTTACCGCTCATAGTAGAGGTCGTTGTTCGGTGGACACTTGGTTCACTTCCACCTAGGTTTCTCGATACTGCCGCATGTTCGGCGCTCCGGCGTGTCAAACCGGTGCGAGTTAGGTTTTCGGCCAAACTGCTTCAGGACGGTTCGTCCTGTGTCACGAAAGCAGCAGGTCGCCAGCGGACGAAGAGCCCGTGACCGAAATGCTCTTTCCCCTAGGGAGTCGTGCATCTCTGCTGCTGGACCTGCCGCCCGCGTCACTCATGCTTCCCGACTTGGTCCTGCGACTGCCCGAGAGTTTGGCGAGTGGCGATCGGCTGACGTGTCATCTGGTCGCCATCCGGCCGGAGGACGAAACGGAGGTGGGTGGTATGAGCATTACGCTAAACGTGTTGTAATTCGAGTCGGCAATGCCTGCTTCACGCTGCTTCGCGGCGGGACTCGGAAAAGGGAATCATCCACTTAACTTGACTGCGGAGAGTCGCTCGTGTGTTCCTGCCAACGAATGGATGCCTGCCCGTTCTCGACCGTTTGCAATTCGAAGGAGTCGGAATTTAAAACATCGCCAACATCAAAACCATTCTTCGCGACAACCGGTGCCAATATTTCACGACTAACCGATATCAAGTTTCAGATGGTTATTGAAATTCTCATTGTGGTGTTGGCGAGCCATCTTGCAAAGTGCCTGCATTCAGCCGTTCGATGCTGCCCTTTAGGATGCGTATGTGTGATTTGAGTTCGTCTGAAGCGTGTTCAGCACGTGCTGCGAGTACTTTCTCATCCAGAACTGCAGCTAGGCTTTCGACAATTGCTTTGCTGCGAGCCTGAGCTGCTTGATAATTTGCAAGCGTTTTCTGCGAAGTGTCTTTGAGTTGCTCAAGGTCATTCGATAAAGCCTCTTTTTGCTGTTCAACTTTCTGGATTGCGTTTGAATTGAACCACGCGTTGGCCAGCCCGCTAGCAAATGCAATCACGGCAATCACGATTGTCATACCCATGTACAGTCTCAGGGTCTTGTGCTGCTCACGACTTGCAGTTCTTGGCACGTTTGCAATCAGATGTCCGACCCAGAAGATCGCAAGAACGCAAACTCCGCTCGCCCCAAGGCTCGCAAGTTTAACCAGTGTATCAAACATTTCGCTTGTCTCCCATTCTCAATTTCTTGGTCTAAAATTCAAACAACTCATTCAAAACTAGAAGCAATTTCTTGGTCATTTACACCGGGCAAGCTCCAATTATACCGGGCAAGCTCCAACGCGTCGCGTCGAACTTGCCTCATAGACTGCTTTTCGAAGTCGATTTAGGCCACCAATGGACCTGTGTTCCGGTAACGCATGCCAAGGATGGAACGCCATTCGCTCCACACTCGTCTCGAAATCGGGGTCGCGTGACTGACTCGGAATCGTAAGTTACGCAACAGGAATCGGATCGGATTCGTCTTCATCCCATTTGACACTCGCATTCTCGATCGGCATCGCAGCCGGGTCTGACTGTACTTGGACCTTAAAGGTAAATGTTGCTTCGTTCGTTGCGAGAAAATTAAAAACACTCGTCGTCAAATAGTCATTGTCAATGGTATCGAATTCAATTTAACTTCATTTCAAAGCTTGAGCTCGCAGTTAGCGATGCCGAGAAATTCCGCATACCCGATCGATAGTCATCGAGCGGGAAATGTGTGTCGCCTTTCGCTGCACTAGTCGAATCTAAGGATACCGGATCAACACGAGTGTGTGGGGTTTGGAATCAATCAATCGCGAGGTAACGCTCAGAACATTATCGATTAGGAGTGGTTGCACAGCACATGTAACGTCTGCATATAGTCAAACCCTGGTGGTTCGCCGAGAAAGATTGTGCACTATCTTGCCAGCATTTGACGATTTCAGAATATCCGGTGAATAGCAACCTGTCTAATGACTGACAGCGATTTTAATCCAACTCTTTCGGCTGAATGTGCCAGAGGCTGAGTATGCTGTATCGTCCAGGCGTGTCAACTTTTCGAACCAAGGATCTTAAGGATACGTGGTTGTTTCGTGCCGTGAGTGGGGCCATCGCCCAATGGCACTCACTTTGTTGCTTTTGGATCTGAATCATTGGGCTTTTCGGGTTTTTTTCGTTTTTGGAAGTGGGTGGATTTTGCTCGACGCGTGTACGCTTCGCGTGGATAGCTCCGGACCGGGCGTTTTGGTAGCTTCTGTTGCGCCGCATAGCCAATTGCACGATCCAATCGCTCTGTCCATTGGCCGGGGTCACTGACTTCTATCCCCTGAAGCATGTGACGGTACACTGACCATACGCCAGTAAAGCTAAGTTCTCGCGGCTCGCAATCGGCTATCTTCGCAGCTTCTCGGCGCAATTGAGTCGTTAGGTTATACGCGACCATCGATAATGCAAAATCCTTCAAAAACATCTCATTCGACTGTGCTCGTATCTCTTCGGTGTCAATCACTACCTTGATGTTCCGTATGTCGATCTCGATGTCGTTGCGATTCCAATATAGATCGCGTAATTGTCGCGTGGTTGCTCCGAGGTTTTCTGCAATATACATACTTTCATCGCCTATCTTGAGTTCGTGGATCATCGTCGAAATGGCGCAGTCCAACGGTATGTCTGGGTTCGTGACCCTTTCGCTAGGGGAGGGAAGCCAGTCGACGCGATAACTTTTCGATCTATCCGTTGAGTTGACTAGCTCGGCGCTTTTAAGGATTCGGTTGAATCGATCCTTTTTCAGTCGCAAACGAAATCATGGCCGTTCAGTTTGGCGTGATATGCAGTCGAGAAGATGCCGAAGCCCGCATCAGCCATGATGATCGAGCAGGTTGGTAGCCGCTTCATTAGGGTTTGAGCGAGTCGCGTCTCGGAGACTGCGTTTTGGCCATACATGGCTCCGATCTCCGGAGGCATCGCCGCACCAGAGCTAAGTTCATGTGCCAAAACGACGTTGGCAATTGGCCATACGCCTTCTCCATGTTGGTTGGAAGCCGGTGGGTATTCCCTCTGTAGCTCCGCTATGGGAGCCAAAGTAAAGGTTGTTCCATCGATCAGAAACACGCGTTGTTCGTTAAACGAAGGTAGCGTCGAATTGACGATGGACGACGACACGCGTTCCTCGAACCAGAGAGCTGTCTTTAAGGTTAGGCGATGCCTAGCGTCGCTATAGGTGCTTGTTTTTGTTGATAAAGACCCATCACGCCGTCGTTTATTGGTCTTGAGTTCGTCTGGCGCCGTTTCTTTAAAGTGAAGTACAGCGTCGCGCAAACTAGATTTGGGATTGAGACGCTGGTAGAGCATTAGCCACAATACCACGCTCGTCTTGTAGACGGCAGCTGGTCCTAGTTGTTCAAACGAGTCCGCGTCGCCAATGTCAGTCCATTGCTTCAGCAATTCATAAGCTGCGCTGAGGTTCTGTTTTTGTGAGTCTTCGGCCATGCTGGTTCTCTTTTGACAGTAGAAAGAAAACCAAAACAGCAGCGCAAATATCGTGCCGAAAGCTCTGCGTTCCCTGCGGAAAACGCCTAGAATCTCAAAGAGAGTACCATTTGGCCATCGCCATAGTGATCCCCACGACGCGCCTGCAACATGCATTGACATTCAACTATCTCAACGCATTCACGACGAGATGTCCGGATTCACGACGAGATGTCCGGATTTTTTGGGAGTGGACAGTGGCATCCTGGAGGTCCGGCGAAACGTCTTGCCGCCAAATCCAAGGTCAATACGTTGGCTCCACACGTTTTCCAGACAAGGTGCATACATGCCGTTCGCAGACAATCGACACGAATGCACCGACGCCGGGTGCGACGCCCCAATGCAATCTGCCTAAAGATATATAAGTATAACGACGACTCCGCTATGACTACCTAAAATGAGTGTTGATTGGCAGAAGTCATTCGAACCTGAAGTGTGAGTTCTTGCTGCGGATTGATTCACTCGCTCTTGCGACGCTTGCGCGTGCTCCTTGATCTCTTCGATGTGAAGGAAATTGTTTTCGCGACTAGTCAACGAAGGGTCGGACCGGTATTTCACGCTTGGAGGTCCTAGGATTCCGAAACAGACACTAACCCCAGTGTTGCCAAAGTCGTATTCAATTGCGTGGTCGGTATAAGTGACTCGCGGGGCTTCGGAACAAATCTGGAAAAACGGCGACTTTCAAGGCGACCATAGACGTCGTTGCAACGCCCTTGCAACGAAGAGCGCGGAGAAGAAATAGCGAATACCCAGGCGAAATGGCCAATCAACGGCGGCGCGTCTTAACTACTGCCGCGCTCAGCTCCTCTCCCATGATAGTAGATATTTGGAAGAATCACCTCGAAGCCGGTTACTACTTTTCTTCGGTTGCCGGGCGTTGTAGCGATTCGAAAGAACGCAAATGACTTCGGGATCTATCGAGCTCTATTCTCGAAAAGGCCAATGCACGCGATGGACCGCTGTCGGCGTTGAATGAGAACGAGGTATCGTACATTGGGGAACAAGAACGCTTGGCAGCCGAGTTGTTCCAACGATCGAGTTCGTTTGAAGAAGGACGCAATGGACAACTTTCCTTTCGTCACCGTGTCTATACCAATCTCAAAAAGCAGGGAATCCTCTCTTCCGTTGGTTCTTTACCATCGCCTACTTCCTCCGGGGATCCAGATACCAACTGCTTGCAAATTAACGACTTGTCTTTTGTCAATGTAATGAAAAGCCGTTAATTTGTTGATTGGCCGATCCTTCGCGGGATGGAGCGAAGCACTGGAATTTGATTGTCCCGGCATTTTCGAATTTTATTTCTTGACTATTGGTTTTCAAAAACCTAGGGTTGCTGGGCCGTTGAAGCTTGAATTTTGCGGCGTTTTTCACGTTTAATAACTTGTCACTTGTGCGACCTGGAACTCTAAGAGATCCATTGTCTGCAACTGTCCTATCAGTAGAGAGAATCTTGATGCTGCCCCAGTCGCCCCGTTTATGGTCTAGCGTGATGATCGGTCTCGTCTTCATGTTGCCGGTGTCCCGTAACGAAGTATTGGGTGGACATCCCTACCAAGATCGACACTTCAACCTAGATTCGACCCCTCGTGCCGGAGGCGCTATGGTCGCGAACACGGCGGACGGTTCTCCGGATGGCCTCGCCTCGTGTACGGGGGCTGCGGCGTGTTCGATGGGGGCGGCTGGAGGTTCGGGTAGCGGTGCCTGTAGGGCTCCGAAAAATACGATACTACATTTGTGGGTACCTGACGAACTATGTGTCAAAATCAACGGCCGCACTACAAAACCACAAACGCTGGCTGGGATCCACGAAGGGAGTCGCTTCTTTATTTTGGAAGGACTCGAAGCGAATCGAGTTAGTCCATGCGAAATCGTCGTAGAAACTTGGGACGACCACGGCATCTTCAAACATTTGCGGCGTTCTTTGGCGGTTCAGGCTGGCGGCAAATATGAGGTACGCTTCCCTGACGGTTTCCAGCTTATATCCCCGCCACATGCAGGGCCGATTGGGACGACTATCCATCGAGAAAACGTTCTCTACCCAGAACAAGAACTTTTCCCAGCCCCGGAATCGATCCCAGTTGGAAATCAGCCAAGCCGTTAGGATAGTACGAATCATAATGCGTCCGAACAAAGACGCGTTTGTATCCATGGCGTCGCGTGGATATGCATCTCGGCGTTTCACAACGATCGATAGTCCACAGTAATTGTCCCACCCCGGCTTATTCGTGACCCCGAAGCGTTAGACAGTCGATGGCGTTCGCCGAATAGTTTCGATAAAACGCTTCCAACGTGACTAACCCGGACTGGGCGTTGGGCGTGAGCATTTTTGCTACTACAGTGATTCCTTCTTGACTTTTGGTTCTCACTAACTAACGTTAACCGCCATTGGACGTTGTTTCTGCGGTCGTTTCAATTTTGCTGACCGGACCGAATAGCTGCGCAACGAACAATCATGGGTCGCGTTTGTTCGATCGGCGGGGGAGAATCACTATGCTGTTGAAGTCGCCTTGTTTTTGTTCTGCCTGGTTGATCGGTGTGTTGATATTCGCGCCGGCCGTCGATGCCCAAATATTCAAGGGGCATCCATACCGAGATCAACATCCTTTCGTTTATGGGAGCGTTGGTACGACGGTGGTCGACTCGATTCGAAACGTGTTACCCGTTGCGAACAATTATACTGGCACTGCGTCTGGCTTCAGCACAGGACACTTGCCGGACGGACTTTTTCCAACCACGACACTCGGTTCACAGACGATGGTGGGCGGGTCTCAACCAAGCCCTCAGCTGGCGACGAATGCGTTGCTGCGAGTGTGGGTTGATGAAAATGCCATTGTGTTTGTAAACGACATAAAAACGAAGCCGCAACATTTTACGGGGTTGTATCGCAGCAGTCGGCTTTTCAGTCTGACGGGACTCATGCCCGACGAAGTTAAGGAAGTTGTCGTCCAGGTGCAGTCCGGCGAGGGTGAGCATGTGCCGCTCGAAAAGACGCAAACGGTGCAAGCTGGTGGATACTATGAGATGCTATTTCAGGAACCCGCGTTGAACGGCCCAATTGCTGAAATAATCACCGCTCAACCTGTATCACTCCCACCCGAAATTGAGGAAGCCGTCCAACTCGCTCGGGAAGCTGCCGATCAGGCAGCAGCGGCGGCATGGGAAGCGAATGAGGCCGCAGTTGCTGCAAAGCAATCTCAGGCTGATGCCGCAACGACAAAAGCCGAAATTCAGGAATATCTCAGCGAGGTAACCAAGCTGGCTGCCGAAGCGGCTCAATCGGCCAAGCAGGCCGCTCGAAGCCATGACGAACAATTTAATTTCGAACAGGACCACAATACTCTCGTAGCCTACGCAACTTATGCTGACGACGGTAGTGTTTCGAAACTTTTATTTGACCGACAAACGTGTAAAGAGCTCGTTTTCACAGGCACTGGCGGGGCGTTGAATAACCTAAGCGACGTAATGGTTTCCATGAACTATTATTTCACTATCGGGACTTCTGAGGGAGCTCCAGTAAAGACATTTAAGCTTCTCGGTCAGCGGGTTTCCTTCGACGAGGGGCGTGGGAATGCGTCATTTTTCGACGCCGATCATCCAGAATTGGAGCTTGGGGGCAAATTCAAGGAAGAGATCATAAAAAATTGGTCCAAACAATTCCACGCCGCGATGCTGATAAAAGTTGAAATAAAGGCCGTTCGGCCGAACGGCGAAGAAGCGATCGTAGCTCCAGTTGGCAATCGAATAACGATCGATCTGCGACATCCGTAGTACGCTGCAGATGTGGAGTGAAGCATCGTCCACTCGGAGGATGAGAAACCTTTAGAACCTTTTTGTGTCGACGAATGTCAATAGTTCTGTCCCGTTTTCTTTGGCCCCGTGTTGAATTCGCGATAGGCTCTGGAATGAATATTGCCCATTGACCGGACTCTCACTGGACCGGCGTATAGTAACCCACACCACTGCCACTTCCGTTTGTTTCTAATGCAAATAAGGGTCAGCAATGAACAGTTCATCGCTCGAAACTGCGATTCACGAAGCACAGTCAAAAAACAATGCATTAAAGGCGGCGGCGCTTGCCGAATTTCCTGAAAAGGTAACGTCTGTGCGGGCTGCTGCAAAGGCGGTTGGTAAGGCGCTCGCCGATCTGGAATCCGTGCCGGTCGTTCCGGTGAAGTACTACATCGCACTACAGCAGGCCAATGAGCAACTCGTCGCGGAATTGAAACCAGACGGGCATACATACACCAATGATGAGATGACGCAGCTCAAGGAAGCGATCGACCGATTTCAAGATGCTGCGGAGAAATTCAAGGAAATCAATGCCGTTATCAACGGTGCATGGAAGGCCGAGCCGCTGTTATCGACGAAAGGAAGAATCGCTGTTGGCATTGTTGCCGTCCTTCTCCTGGTTTTGGGGGCGATCTTTGCGGCAATTGGCACTGGAACGCTTAACTCTCCCTATACCACCCTTTCCAAATGGCTTGCGTTCGGCTCTTTTGCGCTGGCAGTTGTGTGGTTGTTTGCTTATTTCGCGGTGCGCAGGCCTTCGGCTCCATCCATTGGAACAGCAAAGCTAGGGTCCAATCAGCAGTATTTTGTTTTTGGTGGAATGGCATTTCTGGTTTTCGGCCTGCTGGTCGCAGGCATACTACAGGGCGGATTGCTCGAGTTCTTATCATCCGTTTCTGGCGCGCGGGGTTTGATTACTTTTCTGATAGCCATCGGCACAATCGCCATTGCAGTGATCCTGACTCTGGCTGCGGTGATCATGGAGGCGGATGATACGGAAGACTTGAAAGAACGCCTTTCAAAAGGCAAAGAGATTCTGACCGTACTTGTCGGAGTGCTGGGTACGATTGTCGGATTCTATTTCGCCAGCAATACTGATGGTTCAGTTAAAATGACTGTCGCCGTCGTGGACGCTCAAAAAAGCGTGGAAGCTGGCGAGGGCTTCACGGTTCTCGCAATGACGGCGGGTGGGGAATTGCCGTATGATTCAACTCCCATCATTACAGCCAACAAAGGGTTTGAAGGTGAAGGGACGGTGAACGAACAAGGAGTCATCAAGGTTAAATTTAAAGTGGCCGCAGACGTGATGCCCGGAACGATGGCTTTCGTAGTGGGGCTTCGGGACAAGTCTGGAAAAACAGCGACTGCCAAGTCGACAATAGACGTCGTTGCAACGAAGAGCGTTGAGAAAAAATAGCGCAGACCCACGTGAAAGTGGCCAATCTCATCCGCAAGCAGCGGAGTCACACTTTGTCTTAGAATCGCACTGACAATGGTTCCTGACTCGAATCTTGTTTCTGTCCCCTGTTGCCCCATCAACTTCCCATTTTGATTTTAAGGCACTCCCTCTGAATCAGGGAATGAATCAGGGAAACGGACATGGAAGTACATCCTTCAACTCACAGTTCGTATCGATGTCCTTTTTAATCCAGTACTGCCAAGTAGTGTTTCGTATTAAATGAATCGAGAATCGATTACTTCTGTATTGCTTGAGGATGTATTGGAGCCTCAACGAAACACAAACTTCGTCCTTAATAGAATTCGTGATTAGCTTGTCTCGCCTAAGCGCTTTAATTACCCGCTCGATCAGATCTATCTGATCTAAGCCAGATTTGGGTGGCGATTTAAATTCAAACTCGCCTTTTTCGCGTAATGTAGATTTAGCGTAGCTATTCATTTGTTCCGCAGTAACGGTCATCGCTATTCTCCTGAGTTCTATCGGCAGTTCACTTGAAGTGTGCGGGAACATACATAGTCGCTAAAGATGTGGTGGCGCGGGCCTCAATCACATGTTCAGCAGCAAAGTTGATTTCCTCTGCGATATCCAAGCTTGCGGCCGATGACAGTAATCGCCATCGCCTAAGTTTTGATCGAAGCCGCGGATAATCTTGAAAACCAAAAATTTACAGGGAAATCGGTGAAGTCTTTTATTGGAACATGCGAATGGCCCCCTGTCAACTTCCATATTGGATGAAAGCCGAGCCAACGGCGCGCATTACTTGTTTCGCAACTGGTTCGATCAAGGCTTGCTTTGGCGGACAGCTCTTAACACATTGGGATTTGCGGCCGGGCCCATGTTCTGATCTGTCACTTTTTCATAATAGGGTAGCGACGAGCTTCGCTCCATCTTGCCCGAAGGTGTCCAATTGGCTGGTTTCAATTGCAAACTATCCATGGGGATACTTTCCGGCACGGCCTGTGGCCCGATGCGCTCGGGATAGACAGGTTGATGTCGGTAGCGGTCGTATGGCGGTTCTTGCATTTCCGGTGGACGACGATCAAATCGCTCAAAGTTGTTTCCGGTTGGATCCGGAACGCCGCTTGGGTGACGGTAGCCGCCTGGATGATATGGTGAAGAAAGAGTTTGTGGGTGGTACAAATCCGTCCGATAACTGTTCGGCGATTTCTTTTGGAGGCCCAGAAAATCATCCACGCGCGCTGATGATTCTTCGAAGACAAAGTCGCGCATTGATTTTTGACGTCCGCGAACAACATGCTCAGCCTCCAGCAACGAGGTGTGATCTAGATCAACGACTTGTTGCGCCCAGCGCAGCCCCATCAAATCAAACAAGGTCGGATAGACGTTGGTCTGACCCAAGATGATGTTCTGCTGAATCGATGACTCCGCGCTAGGGGCCGGGCGAAAGGCTGCTCCCAAGACGGGAATATTCTGTAATAGTGGTACACCCTGGCTTGTGCGAGAGACTTTCAACGCAACTTGGTATCGACTGATTTCGCGCATTTCGAAGTTCGCGGTTTGTACGGCGGTATGGACAAAGTGGCGTTTGATGCGGCCAATATGTTTTTCGTCGGCTCGGACCGGTTCTCGAATGTTTGTAGTATACATGTAGTCGAAGTCGTAGACGACCGAATCACCATCTGGTTGCATCACCGGTCTAATTTGAAAGCCAGTCCCTGTCTCCAGTTTGTAGATGGAGGGTTCTGGCACGAGACTTTGTAGTGCCGATCCAGGTGCACCACTTTCTTGTGGCTTGGGAGCCAAACCCATTGTTTGCTGATCGGTGCTTTGCGATTGTCCTGGCAGGATATTCTTAACCGTCGTGGGTTGTTTGCTGCCACCCATCATTTGAAAGGCCGCCAGAAAAGTTGGATCATTGACTAGCGCTCCCGTATCTTCGACCAAAGCTTTAGCCGCATCGAACGCCTCTTTGATAGCGATTTGTCGCTTCGGCAAGTCGAACTCCATCGTGGCCTGCGGATCAACTTTGGCAAATGCGCGATTGTTTGTCAGAATCGTCGTTCTTTCGACTTGACCGAGATTCACCTGTCGTGACCGTGCGGCGTCACGGACGCGTACAAAGGCAGGATCGTAGAACTGAACCTTGAAATCATCCTCCAGCGCAATCGACAATCGCTTCAGATAGCCGTCCATCACCGCGATGTGAGAACGTGTACCCTCTACTAACTCAATGAATTTTTCTTCTTGTTCATCAATGAGATGGTTCAGCAGCTTCCGATGGTCAAGATCACCACGAGTTTTCTTTGTGATCATGCGAGCCTGCTCGACACGTAGATCAGCCAATCGTCCATTGTACGTCGCGCTGTATGAGTCCGCTAGCCGATTCACAAGCTCTATAGCACCTCGCGAGCCTTCCAGGCTTTCGCCTTTCAGGAACTCTTCTAACTTCTCGTACGCCGCCACGATGTGAATCAGTTCGGAATTGGGGGTCTCTGCTCGTAATTGATATTCTTGAAACATCGGTCGAACTTTATTCCATTCGCGAGCGCGCCGTCTTGCGACGCCTATGCCTCCTTTTTCTCCTTTAACTCCTTTATTGAGCGCACTCAAAAGATATTGAACTTTGTCCGCTGCTTCAAGAAGTAGCCAGTTTTTCTCATCTCCGGTGGGAGTTTTCAAATATTTCGCATAGGGCGTAAGGAACATGTTAACTTCATCGATTAGCGGGGCTAGGTCCTGTTTGTCTTCGTTCGTCGACCAAGGAGATTCTACAAGCTCCAAGAGAGCATTATTTATTTGGCCAGCCAATTCCGCCACAGGCTTTAGTATGTTTGCTAGCTTGGATATTTCTTCGGGCGTATTTTGTATTTGCGATCCAAATAGCGTATCATATTCAATTTTTAAGGGCGTCAATAAACTTTCTAACTGCTGCTGTTTATTAAGACTCTGAAGCATGGAATTGATAGATTCCTCAATTAGTTTTCCCGAAGAGAGGTTTTTCTGCGCTGCGTCAACCAGATTTTGGTAAGCATCGCGCTCAAGTTCTAGCGCTCTCTTATGAACCTGCTGGAGGAGTTCGTATCTCAAAGATTCATCGTTCGCTCGATCTTCGATCAAACCCCGCTCCATAACCCGCTGCTTCCATTCCATTTCGGCGACTAACTGTGCCTTGAAGATTTGGGCCAAGCGGATGAATTCGCGTTGCATCGGATTCATCGTGTCAGGGTTGACGAAACCGGTGTCGAAGAAGCCGCTGACGTTGCGGAAGTGGTACCGTTGCATGGCGTTGCGATGCACTGCCTCATAAATGATGGCTTCTTTGTGGTCGTGGTTATGAACCGGCAGGTGCGTCCGATTCCAGGGTGGAAAGCGTTTTTGGGTGGTGTGGGGCTTTAGCTCACTGGATCGACGGAAATCGAATTCTGCGTCGGCCAACTCCGTTTTCGTGGATTCAAGGAACCGCGACACAATGCGCGATCGCACATCGTTCTTGGCCAGCACTACGATGAACAATGCTCGATTTAAGCTGACGGTGTCCATGGCGTGCAACGACAACAATTTGTTTTCGGTATTGAGAAACTCCGAATTCATCGCGTACAACTCGTCGATAAAGTCCCGTCCAAAGAACGAATACAAGTAACGACGATCGCGATCGACCTGGAAATGTCCTTCCATTTCACATTGGTTGGCGATCGTGGCGGCCTCCGACTGAATGGCCTTCCGCAGCAATTCCAACGAATGGTTGACCAGGAATCGCGACAGGTCGATGGCGCCTTCGGCATCGCCGACGACCTTTTCCATCTTGTCGCCCTTTTCGCCGTTCACTTGCACGCTGAAAATGCCAATCTTGATTTGGCCGACGGGAGAATCGATTTGATTCATCATCGTTCGGATCTTATTGATCCCCTTGATCGGTCCGCGAATTTGAATCAGTCCTTCTCCAATGACGCTGATAGAGCACTGGGTGACAGGATCGACGGAATTCATATCGCCAGCGACGTACGTATCGGGGTCCGTTTCGGCCGCCGTCACTTCGTCACGAAACTGCTTCGCACGGGCGCGAGCCTCTTTGGCATCGGACTTGTCAGACTCTTCCCGCTTGATGAGTTCCGTCTGCCGCAGACTGCCGACGGACTGCTCCATGGATTTTACGCTTTCTGCAAGCGCAGTCACAGCCGCGTCACCGCCGAACCGGGCGAGGTTGGCATCGCTCTCCGCAATGCGTTTCCTCAGCGCTTCCGATTCCGCAGTTAACTTCATCCGCTCCTGGGCGTATGGATCGTTCGCACCGCCTGCGGGCACAGGAGGAAGGCCAATGAGTTTAGCATCTTTTTCTTCCTTCTTTTTCGTACCGTCGACGATTGTGTTTTTCAGACCTTGCACTTCGCTGAGCGTCTCTCTTGCAGCAGCCAGTTTCTGTTCAGCATTTCTAGCCTGTTCCGCAGAACGCACGGCCGCCCTTTCCTTCTCGCGGCGCTCGTCCGTCGACGCGTCAGCGTCGTCGCGGGACTGTTCCGCGCGGCGTTCCGCCAAGGTCACAGCCGCTTGGTTGTAGGAACGGATATTGCGATTGATGATTTCAGCCACTCGATGCGCGTCGCGAAAATAATACAGGCGAGCGACCCGCGTTTCGACAAAGTCACCAGGATTAAAGCCCTCCGGCGGAATCGTCTGTTGCTTCGGTGGCGCGTAGGGTGGGAACGCAATGTGCTCACCATACTTGCGATCGGCCAGTACGGAAAAAGTCCATGTCCTGGGGACGGCTGCGTTGCCGCTTGGGGCGGCGAAGTTTCCCACGATGTCTTTAAGTACATCGTTCTTGAGGGTCAGTTGGTACTGCCCCGACGGCAATGCAGCAAACGCCAGCCGAATCGTATTCCCAGCGATGACTGGCGCGCCCTGAATTGACATCGTTTCGTTGAAAATTTTGTCCTTGTTTTGACGCATGACATCAAAGGCCGAACTGGTTGCTGTTTTTTCGTCGAAGTCATCTGCGTCGAACGTAACAATAAGCGTGATACCAGTTGCTGGAGCTTCGATGACTTCGGCGTGTTGCAGCAACGGACCCCTTGTGTCGCATGTGACGAGGATTGCACTAGACGGAAAGGCGTATGCGCCATCATCGGATTTGTAACTGGCGCTGATTGTATTAGTACTATTTTCGCGTAGTTGGATCGCGGTCGAAATAGGAGCTTTAATGGTTTCGGTAGTAACAGCTTGCGTAATAACGACGCTGTCACGGGACCAAGTCAATTTACCTGGACTCAACGCTTTGCCAGGTATGGGAGCTGCCGCAGGAATCAAAGCACTAAAAGTGGGGTTTGTCACATTCGTAAGAAATGAACCGGATCCAATTGTTCGGAAAGTTGTTTCGTTTACTGGTGCTGTAATAGAGATTTTTTCATTGTCGGGCGGCGCAAGAGGGGCTGCGGCGGCAACGAAGAAGGCGGCGGGCGCTACATCTTGATTCGGTATACGCTCGGGCAAAACACCATTTTCAATTGGTTGCCAATAAGTAGCTAATGCAATTGGTGATGTATTCTGCTGTGGTGTGACAGCTGGTTGAAACTTCTCAGATTTACCTACCGGTAAAAGCGATGTACCTGCATGTTTTCCGCGGACGCCGAACAGAAAAATATTCGCGAGACATAACACGATTACGACGACGGGAAAGTACTTTGTGATGGCAAGTTTCATTCTCTGATCCTTCAGAATTCTGGGGCGACGGCACCCGATCTTCGGATGCCTAACTCTTCAAACCGTCGGTTGTGGCGATTGCGTAGTTCAAGACTTGCCGAAGGTCGGTCGGTGGCCTCGGACATTCACCGCTTGTCTCAGCGATTGGTCGGGACGAACGGCGTTTCAGCACGTGCCTTCTTGATACCTGCCCCTCGGATCGAGCTGGAATAGTCTTTTTGCGGTTCTTGCTCGGCTTTGCTCTTGAGGTATGTGACGCCGGGAATCATGTTCGTCAGCGTTTTCAGTCCGTCCGCACTTTTCCCGCTCAGGTCGCCAAGTGAGACTTTGATTCCATGCAAGAGATCGCTAGCTTCGCCGGCTACCTCTTTGCCCGAATGAATGGCTGGCGAGTTTTCAAGCCCTTCATGGACATGCTCCGAGACATGCTCACGCGCATCCTGCATGTTGCGTCCAATACCCCGCCCACCTTGGACTCTAACAACCGCCTTGCACGGATCCCAAGGAAAGTGCTTGAAAGTGACCGCCACTCGCTGATTGGGGTAAACGTAAGTGATACTGTGTTTGTTGTAAGCGATGCGCGGTGCGCCAGCTGGCAACACAACGTCGACGTACATTCGCTCACCGGTCTTGGGATGGCTTGCCACCACGACAGTTGGGCCGCCATTGATAATTGGACCCTGAATTTCCTTGTCGCCACTGTAATAGTAACGGTGTATATGTACCGCTGGCGGGATATCCACTTTCAAGCCATTGTCACCCTCAACAAATTGCGGGGACGGCAAACCGCGCTCATGCGCCCCCGGATCATAGACAACTAAGTCATGTAGCCCGTGTGCTACTGGCTCTTGTGCAGCCGTCGCGCAGCAAGTCGAAAGAAAACCTACTACGGCCAAACGGAAGCACCGCACCATTCGAGATAGCCCCGAGGCGTGGTACCAACCCATAGTTTGGTCCTTTGCAAGCGAAACCATCGCAACTTTAGGCATCATAAACAGCATGGGGGAAAACGTAATCGTTAAACTAGGTATAACTCTTACTATCGATGGACTTTGGTTGTCTTCTTTAACTCAATTCCATCCGTGACGACAAAATGGAACGACTTTTCCGCCTCGGTTGCGGATTTCGTTGGCAAATTTTGCTATTTCCCTCATTGCCTCGTTTGAGGGCAAGACTAAACGGTGCTTTGGGGGCTTCGATCATAACTTAGGCAGTCAGGTCGGCTAACATAGTCAGACGGTGCGACGAGCGCCAGCCTCGATTAGCCACAAAACATAACAAATCCCCAGGGCAAGCCTGGGGTATTTCGAATCCCGCCGGCCTTGTGCGGCGGTTCGTTCAGGTTTTTAGGCTAAACCGCACGACGAGCGGTGGCCCGTGTTATGATCGATGCCGCTTTAGGCAAAAAATCTCGATGAGATAAGCTTTAACGATTCGCCGAAAATTGAGTCCGTTTTCTGACCGCGCTATCTCGGTTTTCTGACTTGTAGTGATCTCTAGATTACAGACCGCCGATCGACTCTACAATTCGTCGCTTAATTTGAAATCGAAGACTAATGCAAGCGTCAGTATTGTTATCTGCCGCTCGCCTAAGAGAGTTTGCCATGAAATTGCTAAGTGGTGCGATCTTGCCCGCAATCGTAATCGCCGCAGGTCTCGGGATCGGGATCCAAAGTGCTGCCATAGCTGAGATTCATTGGCATCGTACTTGCAATCGGTGTACGATCCCAAAGCATAACTATGGCCATGACAATCCACGCGGTGGGGTCACAGGGTTTGCTGTCGCGAACGCCGTCGTCGAGAGAGGATCTCTAATACTCAAGCCATTCCATTTCCGAGCCATTGCGCTGAAACTCGACCATCTGAGTCTAGACCAAGTTGGGCTAGCAATCGATAAAGCCGAAGGACGTTTGATAGCATCAGGACGAATAACTCACGACGGCGGCGATGGGGGGCTGATCGGCAGCAACGTTGTCATTCGTATTCGTGCTTACGCAGCGTCTTCGGCCGACACCGTGCAGATCCCACCCGATGCCGTAGTTGTGTGGGACACGGAAACCAGTCTTTGGGTCCCTCGTGGACAAAAGCATATCTCCTTGACGCCAGCGCTCGAGAAACAAAATCGACTAGAACTGCAACGCAATTTCGACATCATCACCCACTTGGAAGTCGAAATGGAATACAGTCGAGATCGATAATTGCATGGTTAACCGGCGTATTCGCTTCATGTTTCACCGGCGAAGCCGGTTGGATATTTGACAACGCGTTACCGGCGCATCCGTTTGAGATGGCTAAATTCTTGATGATTTCCAACGCTCCAGGCGGTTAAACATGGAGATGGCTGAACATAAAAGCAGTTAAGCATCGAGGCCCACCGATGCTCGACGTTCCCTTTCAAGTCATCGAGAACTTCTCAATGTCCGACGCGACGCTCGATCACACCCACAAAATGCCGCCAAGTTCAATCTCGCAAGTCCTCTATGCCGTTGTTGGTTTCTGTTTGATTGCATTTGGCAACCCGCATCGGGTCGTCGCGCAAGGCTCTGTTGATATGAAGTTCGTCGACACCGCAAGCGGTGAACCTATCTTGGCACGGATGGGCTATTTGGGACCGAACTAGTTTTAAATTGTATACACCCCATTCATTCCATCGCAGATTCCGCCTGAAATCGATGCGGAAATGATTCCGACAGTTCGGACGTTTTTCCATGCACTATGCATGAAAATATATGACAGCGGCAAGCGCGATCGCACCGCAAATGGCTTGAAAGATGGTCGCTTTTGACAGCGTTGCAGCGCCAAACAGGCCAGCGACAATGCCACCGGCCAATAACGTGACTTGAATGCAATATGCATTTGGACCGACCCAAGCCGCCGCAAACAAGCCCGCAGCCACAATTCCGTTGTAGATTCCCGCATTGTGAACAACCATGGCGACAAGGTGCTGATCATTGGCTGACAGGTCCAGTTGTTTCGGCCATTTGCGCAGGACAAGTCCCATAATCTTCGGCGCGCCCCATGGATACAACTCCCCAAACATGAACAAGACGTGAAGAAGTCCGATTAAACAGACCGCTATCTGAGACGCTGTCAAAGACATAGTATCTCCTTAGAATTATCCGAACCGTGTAGAAATTCCCAAACCAGCATTCGCACCCATCAACGCCTCACCAATTCGACTGCATCCGCCGTATCTGTGCAATGCAAAAGATTCAAAAAGGAGCACGAATTGAATGTGTGGCCAGTAACAAAACCGTCCGCGTCATTGCTTTCGCCGGAGAGCGGTGAGATTAGGTTAGACTAATACGAGAGATTTGTAAAACCCGATCCGCCATAAACATTGGGAGCATGAATATGAGCACTGAAAATTCTGACTCATCGTCTCGGATGAACTACCTGGCAACTGCTCTGTTGCTTTCCATCGTTGCGTTGGTATTAGTTCGACTGTCCGAAATTAGTACAGTCGAACTATTCCTGACTACCGTTCCTCCCAATGGCCAGTTCATCACTTGGATTGGATTGGTTCTACTGATGGCCGGACTGTTTCCGCTCTCGGCTATTGCCTTTGGTTGGTTGGAAGTACCAGGGATTATCCAGCAGGTCAAAAAGGACTGTAAACTTCTTAACACGGAATGCACACTGGATAAACTTCCGGATAAATCTGTTGGCCGGTGGAATCAGAGTAGTTATGCAGTTCACTACACCCTTGCCATCATCGCAACGCTCTTGGGCGTAGGGCTGCTATTCCGCGACAATGACAAGTACTTGAGTATCAACGCGCTTCAAGCCATGCGATTTGGTTTCCTGGGCGCCTATATCTACTGCCTGAACTTGATCTACCGCCGCTACACGACGCTAGACCTACAACCATCCGTGTATTTGTACTGCGCGGTCGGCCTGACGGCAGGCATGGTATTCAACTACGTTGCCTTTAAGGCCATCGACAGCATCGCTGCAGTCAATTCGGCAACGGTCGCCGCCGACCCGGCCTTGGATGGCGCCAAAGAGGCCACGCTTGAAGTCAAAGCGGCCACGGCCGGAGCCAAGGAGGCCACGGCCGGCGCGATGAAGGCAGCGGCCAACGCCATGACGTTCGCAGCTGAAGCCAAGAAAGCTACGGTCGAAGCCAAGAAAGCCACAATTGCGGATACCAACTCAATGGTGGACCACGCCGACGCCAAGGCAACCTTGGCCGAGACTGCGGCGAAGGATTCCGAGACCAAGGCACTGACAGCCGAGGCCAAGGCAGAGACGGCGGACACAAAGGCCGAAACTGCGGCGCAAATATTGGCCGCGTACGCCGCAAATAAAGAATTCACGGGAATGGGCGCAGCCGCAGCAGCCATTCTGGCTTATTCGTTGGGTTATTTCCCAAATCTGGCGATCGCCTGGTTTGGCCGATTATCGTACACCGCTTTGAATCAAGGCCAGCGACGGTCCGACGCGTTGCCATTGGCACTGATCGACGGCATCAGTGAGTTGCATGAGACACGTCTGCGGGATGAAGGCATCGACAATATTCAGAACTTGGCAACTGCGAACATTCGCGACTTGGTCGAGAAAACCCCCTTTAGCGCCGAGGAGATTGTCGAGTGGGTCGACCAGGCCGTGCTGTATCTGTACCTCGATCCGAGCGAGATCGCCAGCTTTCGTCGCGCCGGCGCGCGTAGTGTCACCGATTTTGGCGACCTGTGGCGCGGGTTCTGTATACGGTATGAAGTGCAACCCGATGGAACGTTCGTACGACATCCCATCGGCCAAGGCGCTGGAATCGCAAGCGAATTCGATGCGCGGCGCAAGGCCATCGCCCAGCAATTGCAAACCACGGAAGAGCGACTGGACGCTCTGTATCGTGCAACAGAGTTCGGTCCAAATATGCACTACGTGCGGACTTACTGGGACAGCGTCGAGGCGCTCGAAGCTCGCGCTCGTGTAGCCCTCGTTCGGGAGGTTTGCGGACGTGTGGGCTGCGCCCTTCGGACCAGTGAGCGGGACGGCGTTGCCACAGACGGGGCCAACGTATTAAAACAGGTCGTTAGGCTGCTGCTGTCCGCAGCAAAATCCACCGCACTAAACAGTGTGTCCGACGACAATCCTGCTGCAGCGCTGTACGGACAAGCTGTGCTCAACCGACTACTTGGCGACATTTCCGAAACGAGACGCTTGTATGAAGAATGTATCACGTCGTTTCCCAAGGATCCAACGGCATTTAACGACCTCGCATGGTTGTTGCTTCAATTGCCCACGGACCATTCGCAATACGATTCGGCCTTCAAGCATGCGTTGAAGGCAGTGGAGCTAGCGAGGAAAGACTCGGATAGTAACGCACTGCCAGGTTACCTGGACACGTTGGCGCTGGCCCACATTCAGTTGAAACAACCCAAGAAAGCCCTTGAATTGATCGACGAAGCCATGAATGCATGGTCGAAGTCCAATCCGGAGCGCCGCCAACCCAAGTTCCTGAAAACTCTAGTCAGCGCCGCCGACGAACTTGTCGTCCAAGGCTCGAAACTTGATGCTGCCAATGTGCATTGTCGCGTACTTAACCGGGATATGCCGACGCGATCACCGCCGCGCGTGCCCATGCGTCACTTCAAAAACTTCTGGTAACTCTGGTCAACGACTCTAAAACACCTCCGCCGGGTAAGGAAAAAGAGGCTAGCGATGTCCTCCGTTGGGTGCGTGATTCAAAATATGCTGACGAGCCCACCGCTACGCTTGCCAAGCAGTTACTTGGTGAATCGGAAGCCAGCTAACCTAAAAAAGAAATAATTGACAACCGGGTGCTTTAGCGAGACAATCTAGCCAAATGAGGGCGCAAAGGCGGCCTCTAGGCTTATCCGGCTCGGCGGACTAGATAGGCCGGTCGGAGTGCCGTCGCCATGCACTCACTTGCTGTTTCAGAGCAAATGGCGTGGTGCTGAAACGAGTGTATAGGTGTTCCGACCATGCTGGATTGCAATTCGAGCCGTTGCTTTGGGAAACTGGAATTGGCTTCCCACTGATGATTCAAGCTCGCCGACCGTTTCGGCGAGATATTCTAAATGTTGTTCGATGGAACTGTTTCACAAGGAGACCGAAAAATGGCCCAAACCGAAAAGGTATGTTTCGATCGCATTCTGCCTAGTAACCTGCATAGGCCGCCCGCCGGGCGGATGTTGATGCTCTCGAACGGCCCCGCGCGCGCCGCATTCGAGATCGCCAAACTCTGGACGACCGGAAAGACTCTGCATATCCGCTTCCTCAATGGGACGGCGCAACAGAAGCAAATTGTCAAACAGTTTGCTCCACAGTGGACCCAACATGCGAATTTGTCATTCGTCTTCGACGACGCACCTAATGCAGAGATTCGGATCGCGTTCAACGATGACGGCGCATGGTCGTACATTGGAACCGATGCCCTCGGCATTGCCTCCAACGAACCGACGATGAACTTTGGCTGGCAAGACGAGGGAGTTGTGCTACACGAGTTCGGCCATATGATCGGCATGATTCATGAGCACCAGAATCCGAATGGCAACTCCATCGTTTGGAACGAGCCAGTCGTGATTCAAGCGTTAAGTGGCCCGCCAAACAACTGGCCTCTGGCAACCATTCGACACAACATGTTCGATAAGTACAACCTGACTCAGATCAACGGGAGCCAGTTCGATCCGACGTCGGTAATGCTGTACAGCTTCCCGGCGAGTTGGACGTTGAATGGATTTCACTCGAATCCGAATGAGGTTCTGTCGCAGGTCGATATGGCTTTTGCGGGGAAAGTCTATCCCAGACAGCCCGGCGTCGGCACGGCACCGGTCGAACTCTCGGTTTATGAGGGTGCGACGGCAGCGAGCATCGGATTGCCGGGCGAAGAGGATCTCTACAAGTTCACGGCGCGAACGGCCGGACGCTACACCATCGAGACGGAAGGCCCAACGGACCTGATCATGAAGCTTTACGGACCAAGCAACGCGTTGATCGCCGAGGATGACGACAGCGGAGCTGATCGGAATCCGCGCATCGTCAGTCAGCTTATGCCGGGTGAATACAATGTCCAGGTTCGCCACTACAACCGTGCCGGCGGAACTGGAACGTACTCGGTCAAGGTCAGCAAGTCTTAAGCGGTTCGGTCATACCGTTCTCGGTCGGCACCGCCGACCAAGAACGGTGTCGCCAAGGAGTGTGTCACGGACATCGCGTACTACAACTGCTCTTGCTGAACGCGGGAAAAGGTTGCGACACCGCTTGGGCCAACAAATGCACGATATCGAGTCTTGCGAAACTCGCGGCGGAGTTCCGCCGGAGTCTTCTGCAAACGGGGAATCTCGCTGCCATCTGAAACGATAAATAGCGTCTCAAGCCGCTCAAAGAAGCTGTTGAGTTTATCCGGCAATGTGATTTCACCAGCTTCACCCAGGCGTACCAATCGTTCTGCTGTCATCTCAGCAAAATGAATCGACTGACCGCTGTCAACACTTAACGTCTTAAGCTTCTTCCACGCCGCAAGTGTTGGATCATCGATCAAGCACGGATTCTGATGAATTGCTAACGAATCGAAAACGGTCGCATCGGTGGGAAGCACAGGTGGCGAGGTGAGTTGATTGTCGCCAACATTCAACATCTTCAGCTTCGCACATCCCGACAGGTCAGGAAGGCTGGTCAGTCGGTTGCTCTCCAGGTCAAGGGTCCTCAGGCCTGGTGTCTGGGCAAGTGATGACGGGACGCTTGCGAGTGCGTTGTGCGACGCCTGCAAAGCCGACAGCCGCACCAGTTTCTCGATGCTCTCCGGCAGCGCGACCAACAGATTGAAGCTCACATTGAGCGTGCTAAGATTTTGAAGCTTCGTCAGGCTATCGGGTAAACTGACAATCTGATTGTGGGCGAGATTGAGCGTTCCTAGATCTATCATCGATCCAATTTCATCCGGCAAACTGATTACCCGGTTGTGATCAAGCGTCAAGATTTTGAGTTTTGTCAGGCTTGCAATTTCGACCGGTAGTTTTTCAAGCTTATTAAACGACAAGTCTAGCGAACTACTCAGATCGCTCAATCCGCAAATAGCAACTGGAAAAATTTCGAACGCATTGCGACTAAGTATAAGGTCGGACAATCGTTGAAGGTCTTTGAATTCGGAAGGAAGTGAATCGAGACGGTTGCCTTTCAGATCGAGTTTAAACAGTCCAGCAAGTTTTCCGATTGTAGCGGGTAATGTAGTGAGCATGTTGTCGGAGGCATCAATGCGTCCAATGACCGACCAAGCGCCAATCGAATCCGGAAGAGTGGACAACTGGTTTTGAGAAATATCAAGTTCCGTCAGTCTGGCCCACGCTCCAACCTCTCCGGGCAAGGCTGTAAGTCGATTGCGCTCCAAACGGCAGGTTCCGAGGTTTGTCCAAGCACCAACTTCGGTCGGCAAGGCAGTAAGGTTGTTGTCCGCCAGCGTTAACTCGGTAAGAGATGTCCACCCGCTTACACCAGGTGGTAGCGAAGAGAGGGCGTTTTCTTCCAGCCGAAGTTGTGTAACGTCAGACCAGCCGGAAATAGAGTCAGGAAGTGAAGTCAGTTTTCCCGCCGCGAGATTCACTTTCTTGAGGCTCTTTAGTAAGCCGATCGAATCCGGCATCGTCGCGGCTTGGATCTCCTCCAACTCAAGCGTCGTCAACAGAGTTAGCGCGCCTATTTCGTCGGGCAGGCTGACAAGCGGATTGCGACTCAGCACCAGACTTCGGAGATTGACCAAGCTGCCGATCTCTTTCGGCAAGGCGGTCAGACTACAGTCCTTAGCCTCCAACTTCCTCAGTCGCGTCAACTGACCGATTGTCGACGGAAACTGAGTCAGGGGATTCCAACTGGCATCCAGCAAGAGCAGTGAACGCATCTCTCCGAGGTTGTCAGGCAATGAAGCCAATCGATTCCCCGAGATATGGAATTGCTCCAGGCTCGTGAGCTTGTCCAACGTGTTTGGCAATTGAGTGATTTCATTGCTGCTGACATAGAGCTGCTCCAATTCACTAAGTTGTACGATTTGGTCCGGAATTGTCGCTAAACGGTTGCTGTTTAGGCTGAGAAATCGCAATACCCTGAGGCGACCTAAGGATGCTGGAACCTGTTCAAGCTGATTCCCGCTTGCATCCAGTTCTTCCAGATTCACACATTCCCCTAAACTCTCTGGGAGCTTGGAAAGCGCATTAAACGACAGGTTGATGTTGTTCAGCAAACGGAGCTGACTTACCTCATTTGGAAGAGACGTCAAAGCATTGCTGCTGGCATCGAGTCGCACCAGGTTGATCAAACCTCCAATTTCAGGCGGTAACACAACAATCTGGTTCGAGTTGAAATCAAGAACCTCGAGGCGCTTTAGTCGACCAATCTCGGCTGGTAGCTCCATGAGGAGATTTGCAAATACGTCAAGCAGCCGCAGGTTTTCCAGCAGACCGATTTCGGAGGGCAACGCGGTGAGCCCGAGGTTTACCCCGTCTTTGCTCTCGCGGTAAATGTTCCCTACAAGCGACAACTCGCGAAGTGCTGTGAGCTGACCGATTTCGGGAGGGAGTTTTGTCAGACGGTTGTTTGTAAGACTGAGGATTTCCAGATTCGCGAGGTTGCCGATTTGAGGCGGGAGTTCGTGAAGCAAATTGCCAATCAGATTCAGGATGCGAAGCGAACTAAGGGAACCGATCTCTGCTGGCAGAGCGGTCAATTTGCATTGAGAAATTTCAAGCCGTTCGAGACGTTGTAGGCCACCGATCTGTGCAGGAAGAACTTTCAGTTCCCCTTTCACGCAATACAATTCGCGAAGCTGCGACAGAGAGCCTATAGCATCCGGGAGCGACTCGAACGAATTATGCCCGATCGAAAGCAAACGCAGCGCTACCCATGCGGAAATGCCTGATGGAAGATCGCCAATCGCGTTTTGATCAAGATAGAGTGTCTCCAATGCGGTGAGCAAAAACAGACCCGGAGGGATGGTATTGAACTGATTATTCGCAAGGTTAAGCTCGCTGAGTGTTGTTAATTTTTGCACAACATCCGGCAGCGTCGGCAACACGCAGCCGGAAAGATGCAATACACGCAGGCCTACAAGAGTCGAAAGCTCGTCTGGCAGACTTAGGTTCACATTGCGAGAAAGATACAACTTTCTCAAACTTGAGAGTTCTCCGAACTTGGACGGAAGTGTTGTCAGAAGATTTGAACTTAGGTTGAGAGTTTCGAGCTTTGCCAGCATACCGATCTCGGTAGGAATTTCCGACAAAGAGTTCGAAGCAGTGCTTAGTTCCAGCAAGCCCGAAAGCTCACCGATTTTTGGTGTCAGTGATGTTAGCTTGTTATTCGACAAGTCGAACTCGGTCAGCGATTTCAGACCCGCGATTTCGTCGGGTAACGTCCTCAACTCGTTACCGCCTGCATATAGTCTTTCGAGCAACGCGAGGTTACCCACTTGAGCCGGGAGCGCCTGCAGTTTATTGTTGCTTAGATTCAGTTCCGTAAGGGCTGCCAATTGTCCGATCTCGTCGCACACTGACGCAAGTTGGCTCGACCCCAGATTGAGACTCTTGAGTTTTACGAGGGCTCCCACATCCGAAGGCAGCGCTGTGAGTTGATTGAACTCGAAAGTCAGGCGAGTGAGTTCCGTAAGCTTTCCGATCTCGGGCGGCAAAGCAGACAGTTTATTGCCAGAAACGTCCAGTTCCGCCAAACGATTTAGCATGCCAATTTCAGCCGGAAGCGATGTAAGCTTGTTCCCTGGAAGCGACAATGCCTCGTCTCGAATTGCGACAATGCTTTGAACGCCACCGTCACTATCGAATACTGCTGCAGTTAAGTTCCCCAGATCCAGTACCCTTAGCTCCGCAAGTCGGCCAAGCTCAATGGGAACCGCAGTAAGGTTATTGAGCGAAAGTTCCAGGAATTCCAGTTTTTCGCAGTCGCCGATTGTTTTGGGTACCGATTCCAGACGGTTGTACGCAGCACGAAGCTCACGCAGAGACTTCAACTGGCCGATGTCAGACGGGAGTTCGCTCAAGAAATTACGTCGCAACGAAAGAATTTCCAACGAGGTCAGACCTCCAATTGTCTTCGGAAGTCGTTTCAGACGATTGCCGTCGATAAGCATTTCTGTTAGCGTTGTAAGCCGTCCCAGCTCGTCTGGTAAAGTTGCAATCTGGTTTTCAGACAGATCGAGCGACCTCAATGCAGAGAGCTCGCCAATTCTTGTCGGGGCACCTGTTAACTGACAACGAGCAAGACTGAATATTTGTAGAGACGTCAGCTCGCCAACTTCTTCCCCGATAACCTTCAGCTTGTTACCGGAGAATGAAAGTTCTGTAAGGCTCTTCCAGGTTGATACCACGCCCGGCCATTCCTGGATTACGTTTGCTTCCGCTCGAAAGGAACGCAGTGCCGAGAGCTTTGAGAGAATCGCTGGAAGAGACGACAGAGAATTCAAGGAGACATCTAGCTGCTCTAAAGTGACTAGGTCGCCGAGCTCTGGCGGGACATCGGTCAATTGATTGTTTCGAAGGTTGAGCGACTTCAGTTGCGCGAGCAAGCTTACGTCCGGAAGTGAGTGAATTCGGTTTCCTTCCAAATTTAGCGTTTCCAATCCCGGCAGCGCCACGACAGGCCTCGGAAGAACTCGGAATAAGTTACCGCTTAGGTTCAGTTGAACCAGCGATTTCAAACGAGCCAGTTCATGCGGTAATTGAACTAAATTCAAATGCGAAAGATCAAGTGTCGTGGCAGAACTATCGGCCGCAATTCGAATGCGTCGAATGGCTTCTTGAAATGACATGGCAGTACCTTTGCTTTCACTAAGAACTCGGGCAGAGCTAACTCGCGTCGCAAAGACGCGCCAATGGATTGTAATGAAAATCTTTACCCGCCATTGTCGCTGACGCAACCTATCGGTCTTTTTATTGTTTTGAGAAACGTCTTTCAAGCAAACTCCTTCAGCACAACCGGGAGCGAATTCTTGTAGGAACCGCTGTCGGACCCGCAGTGCCTGCAATTCTGCGGGTTCCGTGCCAGAGCCTTGGAACCACTTGGTGGCGATCGACGAGAAGAATCGATTTTTCCGATTTAACGGGAGACGCATAAAAACCACCGCTTCGATAAGCTTTAACGATTCTCCGAAAAATGAGTTCGTTTCTAATCGAGGTATCTCGGTTTGCTGACTTGCAGTGATCTATAGAATTGCCTGCCACCGATGGAGACTATTTTTCGTCGCCTCGTTTGACTTTGAACACGTCGTCTGACATTGAACACTAAGAAAAATTCTCAATGTCCGACTCGACGCTCGATCACACCCACAAAATGCCATCTAGTTCCATCTCGCAAGTCCTCTATGCCGTTGTTGGTTTCTGTTTGATCGCATTTAGCAACCCGCATCGGGTCGTCGCGCAAGGCTCTATTGATATGGAGTTCGTCGACAGCGCAAGCGGTGAACCCATCTTGACACGGATGGGCTATTTGGGACCGAACTAGTATTTAACCTGTACGCACCCCATTCATTCCATCTGCGGATTCCGCCTGAAATCGATGCGGAAATGACTCCGACAGTTCGGACGTTTTTCTATGCACTATGCATGAAAATATATGACAGCGGCAAGCGCGATCGCACCGCAAATGGCCTGAAAGATGGTCGCTTTTGACAGCGTTGCAGCGCCAAACAGTCCAGCGACGATGCCACAGGCCAACAACGTGACTTGGATACAATATGCATTTGGACCGACCCAAGTCGCCGCAAACAAGCCCGCAGCCACAATTCCGTTGTAGATTCCCGCATTGTGAACAATCATGGCGACAAGGTGCTGATCATTCGCTGACAGGTCCAGTTGTTTCGGCCATTTCCGCAGGACAAGTCCCATAATCTTCGGCGCGCCCCATGGATACAACTCCCCAAACATGAACAAGACATGAAGAAGTCCTATTAAACAGACCGCTATCTGAGACGCTGTCAAAGACATGGTATATCCTTAGGATTATCCGAACCGTGTAGAAATTACCAAACCAGCATTCCGCACCCATCAACACCCCACCAATTGGACTGAATCCGCCGTATCTGTACAATGAGAGAGATTCAAAAAGGAGCACGAAACGGATGTGTGGCCAGTAACAAAACCGTCCGCGTCATTGCTTTCGCCGGAGAGCGGTGCGATTAGACTCGTACGAGAGATTTGTAAAGCCCGATCCGCCATAAACATTGGGAGCATAAATATTAGTACTGAAAAGTCTGACTCATCGTCTCGGATGAACCAACGGCATTTAACGACCTCGCATGGTTGTTGCTTCAATTGCCCAAAGACCAGGCGCAATACGATTCGGCCTTCAAGCATGCGTTGAAGGCAGTGGAGCTAGCGAGGAAAGACTCGGATAGTAACGCACTGCCAGGTTACCTGGACACGTTGGCGCTGGCCCACATTCAGCTGAAACAACCCAAGAAAGCCCTTGAATTGATCGACGAAGCCATGAATGCATGGTCGAAGTCCAATCCGGAGCGCCGCCAACCCAAGTTCCTGAAAACTCTAGTCAGCGCCGCCGACGAACTTGTCGTCCAAGGCTCGAAACTTGATGCTGCCAATGTGCATTGTCGCGTACTTAACCGGGATATGCCGACGCGATCACCGCCGCGCGTGCCCATGCGTCACTTCAAAAACTTCTGGTAACTCTGGTCAACGACTCTAAAACACCTCCGCCGGGTAAGGAAAAAGAGGCTAGCGATGTCCTCCGTTGGGTGCGTGATTCAAAATATGCTGACGAGTCGTCACTCGTGTGAGTCAATCCTTCACGAATTCAGTTGGAGAGAACTTGAACGCCCGCCGATGGATCCCGGTCGCACGGTGACGGTCGTGGAGTGGGCTAGTGGGGGGCGTTCCTGCGTCGCCAATTCGGTCTGCAAACCGGCTCGCACGATCGAGGACTTGCCGCTGCCCGATCCGCCGATGACCGCTGAAAAAGGCCATTCTTGCAAGCGACTGCAGAGTTCCTTTATCTCGCTGTCGCTGCCAAAGAAGTAGATCGCGTGCTTGCCCTCGAAAGGTTCAAGACCGCGATAGGGTTCGATCTCGGGTTTGGGAACCTTGGGGTCGTCGCCGGGGCCGGAACTGGGTGCCTCACCGAGGATGAAGGCTCGCAACCGCTGCAATGCGGCGGCGTCATCCAGCCCCTTCCGAAAGTCCGCCCACATGTGCAACGAGATGAAACCTTGAATCGCGCTTTCCTGGGCACCCGGAAGCAGGACGAGAACCAACCGGATCGCGTCATGGCCCTGCTCATACATCGCCCGCTTTAGTAGCAGGTCAATCTCGTACCTGTGAACCGGCCCGTGCCCGTCCGGGCCAAAGAACACCACCGCCGCACCGCAAGCGGCCACGGCATCTTCGAGCTGCGACATCCACGTTCCCTTGGAACGCAGATCGTCCTTGTCGAACCAACAGGGGATGGGTCGCTCTCCACGTTGCAGGTCTCCGCGTTCGAGCAGGCCCTGGATGACTTCCACCGCCGGCTTGTCGCGGCTGTTGTGGGACAGGAACGATTTCGCAATCTCAGAGTTGTCAGACATGGCGCGGCCCGCAAGTGACGAGTGCAATGTTCAGGCTCTCATAGTTCTTCCGCTCGCACTCCGCCCCGGCTTCGATTCCTGAACTGGGATCGCCATCGAGAAAGATCTGCTTGTCGCTGTAACCATGTTCGCGAGCTCGTCGCAGCACCTCGTTGGCAATTGCTTTGTCTTCGGTCATCTGGCTAATGAAGAGCATGGTCGGCGTCTCCATTCGTTAAATGGCTGGAGATTTCAAGCACTCTGCGCCGCTTCCAGTTTCGTCAAGTCTTCCACTCCCGCCATCGCCGAGAGCATTTGAGTGTAGCGGGTGAGTTGGGTCTGCAGGGCGACGAGTTCCTCGCGGAAGGTTTGGCATTGAGCCGGCTCTTTGAACGCTCCTTGTTCGGAGAGGCGATGCCAGCGGGCAGTGAAGGGGCGGACGATTTGGTTTAACACAACGATCGCAAGCTTGGTGAACTCGGCGCAGCCTCGATCGTTGCATTTGATGATGTCGCGGGTGAGGCCGAACAGGCTGAAGACACTATCGAGGGCGGTCTTCTCGTCGCCGTCTTGCTGCGGTAGCGGTTGAGTCGTGATGCGTGTGAGTAGCTCGATGTAGAGTTCCTATGCCGCGTTCTTGTCTTCATCCTTGGGTTGCCATTCCATTTCGAGGAAATGAGCGTTGATCTTCAGGGAAGTCATGTCCCAGTTTTCTAGCCACTTTTTCCAACGCATATGCATTGCTCCGTTAGGGTAAAAAATGAGGGGTGACCAGCAGGCCAGATTGTACGTCGTTTATCAGCGTTAGCCTTATCCTTCAAGTAATCATATCAGGCTTACTCAATGCGTGTCCCGAAGTACAACAGTTTGCTCCCCATTTCAACTGGCCGATTTTCAGCTCTTTCCACTTCGCGGCCTGTGAAACCTAGGTAAGACAAAAATAAATCGACCACAAAATGAATCGACAGGCACTTTAATATTCGGTTAGGGATTCCGTATTGCCCAGATTCTCTAAACCCGCATGTTGCTCACCGCTGTTGAGGGAGTTAGTATCTGTGGGATGGGGCGTTGTGATCGTCTTAGCCCTCGATTCGGGTTCATCTACAAAACGGAGAACAGGCCATGGCGGACAAAGCATTTATTTCTGGCATCAACGACTACAAGACTATCGGTGACCTACGCGGATGTGTGAATGACACCGAGACGATTCGACAATTGCTGGTCGATGAATTTGGATTTGACGCTGAACAGATTCGAGTGAAGACGGACGCGGAAGTAACAAAGTCGGAAATGATTAAGGGCTGGAAGTGGCTGATCCGCGGCGCGAAGCCTGGCGATCGGTTGGTGTTTCATTTTTCTGGTCATGGCTCGTACACCGCCGATGCCGACGGCGAGTCGGGGGAAGCAGATTTTCGCGATGAGTTGTTGTGCTTGTACGGAATGGATTGGAATGATCCGAAGAGCTACTTGCTAGATGATGAGCTGGCGGAATGGACGACTCACATTCCCAAGGGCGTGAATGTAACCTTTTTGCTCGATTGTTGTCATAGCGGCACTGGTACTCGTTTCATACAGCCAGACCTCAGTCGGGCGGCAAAGTCCGACTTTGCAAGTGCTGCCTCACTGTCTTTGGAGAACGTCGCGCAACGTCGTGATGTAGACAAGAGCGGGAAACGGACACTTGGTGATACCCGTGAGTTGAGGCCGACACAGCAATCGGACATCGGTCGAAAAACAGTGCTAGCTCGGTTCGCCCCACCGCCGGTCTCCGTGCAAGTGGCCATTGAGAGTGCGAAGAAGACACGATCGTTTCGGGACGTTTTTCGGTCGAGCACGACACGCGATGGCAGCGAACCAACTATGAACCATGTGTTGTGGTCGGGGTGCCGTGATGATCAGACCAGCGCCGATGCTTTCATCGAAGGCGATTTCCACGGTGCCTTCACTTACTACTTTGGCCAATCCGTTCGCGCCGCAGGGGAACAGGCTAAAGCTGACGCTGTCATTAAGTCGCTGCGGAGTTCGCTGGTTGCAGAAGGCTTTGATCAAGTGCCACAACTGGAGCCAAATTCGACTGCTGGGCATGTTTTTGGAAGCAATGACGACAGAACAAATGTTGACGTTGAGCCCGATGAAATGAAGACAAGTCCCGTGACGTTGACGTCCGCCACCTGGGGGCAACTGATCGCGATCCTGCAGCAGATTGCCGATCATTTAGCCGTTTCTCCTAGCGATTCGGGGCGCACAAGTGGTTCCGGCGGACTGCGCGCAAGCGGTCGGTCGTTGGTTTATGTGCATGGAATTTGTGAACACAAAGAGGGCTATTCAAATGGATGGTTTGACGCGATGGCAACGCATTTGACACCCTCGGTTCTTGCTGCTCTAAAATCGAATCGAAAGGAAGTTCTTTGGAGCGAGCATGTCACGAGAACAAATCGGAGCCTAGATCGCGATATTGATCCCGTCGAAAAGCAAAACACGCAAATGATGTTGCGGGCGGTTTTGGAGGAGCGAATGGTTCGCGAGGCGGCCGAGCAAATCGCGGAACGTGGCGATGTTCGCGGTCTGGATGACTCGCCCAGCGGTGCGATGCCGCGTGCCTTGCTGGGCATTCCTGGGCTGGACTGCGTCGATGACTTCGCAAAGTATCTAGCCAGTGACGGAATCCGAGCTCTGGTTGTTGCGGAAGCGACCGATGTCCTGCGCCCTCTTTTGAAGCAAGGCGACTCAGTCGAGTTGATTAGTCATAGCTGGGGAACGGTGGTCGCGTATGAAGCTCTGCACGAACTCCAGAGCGAAGGACTGCCGGGACGTATTCACAATTGGTTTACCGTGGGTGCTGCGTTGGCGATCAATTTTGTCGCCAAGCAGTTGCGACCGAGCGATGGTCACAAGCCGACGATAGTCGATCACTGGATTAATCTGGATGCTCGCGGCGACGGCGTTGGCGGCAGCATTCGCTCGACTGGAATGCATGTCGATCAAGAGTACTTGCGTCTCGAGGCGGTCGGTTGCAAATCGACGTTTGGATTGGTGTCGCCAGCCTGTGCGCATTCGTCGTACTTTAATGCTGACAACAATGCGGTAAATCGAGATATCTTTGCCCATTGGATTGAGCAGGCTTGATTATGAAGTGTCGAGTTCATCGCAGTCAGGTGGAACCGGCGACTCGCGCGATTTTCTGCATTGCAACCACGCACGTAAGTGAAGAAGATCGTCCGTTCGCCAAACAACTGGGAATAGAGCTCTACGACAAGTTGACTCGCGACCGGAACGATCCGTTGTCCTTTGGGCCTGGTATCCCGGTGGCGATTGACGTCGAAATCGACTGGGGCGGCAAAGACCAATTGAACGCGCTCGCCGATCATGTTTTGTTGGTGATGGTGGCGGGCTCTGAATCTGTCCTGCTAGAATCGGACGAAGCGGTCGAGCGATTGGAACGGCTGAAACATTCGGGAGTGAAGGTCACGAAGCTGTTGGTGCCGACCGATGGTCGATGGTGCTGCGAGGCAGTGCGATTTCCAAGTGTAGATGTGACCGATGTCGTTCTTGGAAGGGACGACTTAGCCAACGTATTGGATGCGGTGTTGTTAGCGACCGTGCGGTGTCTGGACGTGATCCACCAGGAGAGCAACTCGCGAGAACGAGTCGATTCGCCTAGGCCACAGCTATTTGTATCTGGACCTGCGTGGCAAACTGCTTGGAACGTTGATTTCGCGAGTTTAGGGGGGCGTGGAGGAAAAGCGACTTCGATCGGACGGTATTTCGCTTTGTTCCGTTCGATTGACGATCTTCGCGCCGAAAGCGATTCCGCGACGGGAAGTGTCTTGGGGGGTGTTTTGCTCTCGATACGAGGTCCGTTTTCCGGTGAAGCCCGGTTGCACGATCGCGAATTGATCATTGCGAAGAAGTATGGTTGGCCGATTGTTTTCGTGTCGCCTAATGCGGGCACCTTAAATTGGGAGCCACTTTTTCGACAGGCGGCCATCGCCCATTTGCAACAGAAGCATTTTCATTTGGTAGCCGACCAAATCATTCGCTCGGCCAGTCTGCCCGTGAATACGTCGGTCATCGGACGACCGCCGGAGTTGCTAGACATGGCGATTGGGACGCTGAGCAATTCACCGACTCGCACCATTTTGCACCCCGACCCATCGCTAACACCGGAAAACCGAGAGGTCTTGCGAGCGGCAGCGCCATTGGTTCACCCCGTAACACCATCGACCTTGATGGGACGCGGCGCGAGAGAAGACGCTTCGGGCCGCTTTGTTACGCCATTGGAGGGCATTCGTATTGGTTTGTCGGCATCCAATATTCCAGAAAGCGATCTTCAACTGGGCCAAACTGGTCTGCATCTTGAAGACGCAACCGTGCAGATTACACGCTTGTTGATTAGTAGCGGGGCGTCGATTGCGTACGGCGGAGGATTCAATCTAGGCAATGAATGTTCGTTCACTTTATTGTTGGCAAAGCTGATTGAGGCTTACAACCAAACGGCGACGAGGCCTGCCGAACTTCTTTATCTCTTTCAAACAGCCAGCACGGACCTCAAGGAAGTCCCTGCGGATGTGCGGTGCCGGATTCGGCATCTCGGCAAATCGAAGGACCTCGCGATTCCCGCAGTTCTTTCGTCCGATGAGATAGGCAATTTGCCGAGCGGACTAATTTATTCAGATATGCGTAACGTCATGTCCGCTGAAACGGACGCGAGAGTAGCGATTGGTGGCAAGCCGCTGCCGAAAGATAGCGAGGAATCATTGGGTTACAGCGGTCGGTTTCCTGGCATTGCCGAAGAGGTTTTTCGAGCATTAAAGGCTGACCAGCCTGTCTATCTTTGTGGCGGCTTCGGTGGCGTTACGAAGCGGCTGGCCGAGTTGATGCAGGCACCGAAAGAAATAAGCGAATTCTGGGATGACAAGCGTTACGGTTTTAACAAACGTTACACCGGCCTCGCGTGGGACGTTGACAATCATCCCGTTTCAAAGAAACTTGGACTCCCTAATAACTTGATGTCGCTGGCGAAGTCGGTCGCGACATTTTCTCGAGGACTCGAAGACGACGATGAGGCTTGGCGGGACTTTAATGGATTGACGCTTGCTGAAAACCGAGTGCTTTGGAATTCCATCGATCCGATACTACTCAGTTCGCTAATTGGCGAAGGGCTGCTTCGATGGCGAGGACGTCGAATGGCGATGGAAGGTCGCTACCGGATCGAGGCAATTCATGGGAACGTTTCCTCGGTGACACGTGCCGATGTGTTGGCTTTGAGCGTTTTCGATGATGTCGATCCGCAAGGTGCCGGGGCAGCTATTGATCGTGTTACTGGCGGGATGGTACGACAGGCTCAACAAGTGCCTGGACGATTGATTGGCGTCCGCAGCGATCAGCTTGATGTGGATTATTTGTGTGCCTTGTCGCTTGGCAGTGTAACCGACGGTGAAGGAGATTCGGCAACCCTTGAAAAGGCGGTGACGGATGCGGCCCGCGAGATGATGAAAATCTGTTTTAACGAAGGGTTTGGGACGCTCGCAGTTGTTACGTTTGGTGGATCGTCAGTGAAATCCTATCGATCCGCCGTGCAGGCAATGATGAAGGGATTTTGTGCACAGAAATCGAATGTCGTAATCAAGTGGGTTGAAGCAGATAGTGACAAGTTCGCAGAGCTAGTTGATGTGCTTAAGGCGAATGACAAGGCCGATGTGACGACGGTGTTAAGACCGAGCGATCCAAAGCCGTTGACCCGCTATCCTTGGTTCAATTTGACGGTGAAGTATCGAGATGGACGTTTGGATGTGACGACGCTCGCGCCCGAAGGCACGGGGGTTGCCTGGGCGAGAACGATTGAGGTGGATCAAAAAACGATCGATGAACTGGGGACTGGGGGCGGGGCCAGCGGTAATGAAACACCGATGCAAGCACAACTTCGAGCGCGTGGACTGAAGCTGAGTGAGTTGATCTTTGGGGAGAACGCGACCAGTTTTTGGAAACAATATCCCAACGTACCTCTTGCGATTACGCACGATGAAGCGGCATCTAGAATCCCGTTCGAGCTGATGTGCTCTGGCGGCAGCGATCCGTTAAGCGATACTCCGTCAATTGGTGAGGGAATTCACCGTTGGTTGGCCGTTGGCGGCGGTCGAATGTCAAGCTCGTTTGGGCGTCCGCGGTTGTCTCGAAAACTGAGAATTGGTCTGATAGTTGATCCGACTAACAACTTGCCAGGAGCGCGAAAAGAAGGGTTGGCGATCAAACGAATTCTGCAAACGATGGGAGGAGACGTCCAGCTTCAATCTTTGGGAGCCGGTGATCCGCCTGCGACATTGCAGAACGTGACGGACATCCTTCGGCAAGTCGATATCTTGCATTATTGCGGACACGCGTTCTTCGACGAGAATGATCGAGCAAAGTCGGGACTCATTCTAGCCGAGGGGGTAGTGTTGACGGCAGCGAAACTAGAATCGGTGACTCCGATCCCACAGGTTTTGATCTTCAATGCTTGTCAAGCCGGACGAGTGCGAGGGCAAACGCCCGAGGGTAAACATGAATCGTACTCTTTAGCTGAAGTGGTTTTGCGTGGAGGCGTGGAAGCATTCTTGGGGACCTTTTGGGAAGTAGGCGACGCAGCGGCCGAGTCATTCGCGAAGGAGCTGTATACTGAGCTCAGCGCTGGCTCGACGCTTCGCGAGTCGGTCACGCTTGCTCGTCGGAAGCTTGCCGAGAACCAGCAAAATGACTGGGCAAATTACATCCTGTACGGTGATGGTCGTTTTCAACTTGCATGAGCTATGGGCCATGAGTCGAGGGTTCTCTATCGATAAAATTCCAAACCGATCGCAATGATCCGGTCGGGCGGACAGGATCAGATTTCGGACCTCTTCGAAAAAGGCTTTCGGCAGTTTCATCGCAGCCCTCAGCTGGTTGGCAGACTTCGTATCCGAGCATTCGACCAAAACTTGACCTGCGGGGCGATAGGAAGCGTCTCAAAGCCGTGTTGCCTCCAATTGCCGCCAAAGAATGAGGAACTGGGAACGACTTATATCGAGTCATTGTGTAGAAATAGTGCTGGTCATCGCACGCGAAAAATTCCAATCATGGAGAAACGAAGATGAAAATCTTCGCCGTCGAGGCGGATCAAAAGATTCAACTTCTGGCCGAGTGGGTCGATGAGCTTGGTTTGCAAGGTTTCGCCGAATTGGAAAAGGGACTTGTTGGAATCGTCGTCCGGCGCTGCTCCCACGTGACTTGGGACGACGTGTTCGCCGACAAATTGACGATCGGTTCGCACACCGCGACACCGGATTTGGGCGAGGTCAGAGGCGATGACTGCCTCTTCTAGCCCTGGCCAGCGGGGACTGGATGCCGCGCCGATCGTCTACAGACTGCTTAGCGGTCATCCCGCTTCGGCAATGTGTGAGGGGCTACATCCGAAGCCATTCGGGGTGGCCCACAACGACCGTCACGTTGCTGGAAGTAGATGTCGTCCTGCGAAAGGTGTATGGCGTGTCTCCGGCGTTGGTCGCTCAAAAGATCGCACAATTCGCCGCCGGTCCCATCAGCGTTGTTGCCGTAGACGCGACCTTGGCCGTCTCCGCCATGACGACCGCCAACTCGCTGGGAATCAATCTGGCCGACGCCGTTCTCATGGAGACTTGCCGGGCACACGGGCTGTCGATCATCGCCACTGATGACGAATAATTCGCCCGAGAGTGCGTGCGGTCGGGACTCACGGCAGAGGCGCCCCTCGATTCCGCGACGCGGCAACAAGTCGCCGCCTGGGAATCGACGAATCTGCCGATGAAGGGTTTAGCGAGAGTCCTGTTCCACGTTCGCCACTGTCTGGACCAGCAAGACCCGCAGGTGGCCCAAGCCTTTTGGAATCCGACCGGAGCGGGGCACCATTTGCCGTGACCTCCGCTGTCTGGAATCCCACTTTCATCAATTTCCTGGATGTGTCCGGATGGTTGGCAGTTAGCAGGAATTCGGCGATCTCTGCCTCCCGCGTGGCGATCTCGTCCGTGAGGTCTTCAGGGCCGTGGTGCGTCACCTCCTCGCCCCCAGTGGACCGCTTCCTTTCCGAAACGTGTCATCGGTGAGCCCAGTGTTGTCGCCACGCTCGCCAGAGCGTGGGTTTGGCGCCCGCGCATACACGAATGAACTTTGGCGATATCTCGCCATTAAACCGTATCGGCACGCGGTTCATACGCGATAATGCATACGCCGAGTAGTTGGGCGGGGCGGTGTGCCGGCGAAATCCGGCCCAAATGCCGATCTTTGTTCGTTGCTCGCGTGGTGCCGTTTCCCAGATCTTGATGACTAATCTATAATCACGGACAACGCACACTACAACATATACATAGCTGGTACAATCCTAGGTTCAAATTCTCGAAGTTGAAAGGAGTTCCGTGATGCGACATCAGTTCGATGTTGGTTATTCGTTTGAACCATTTCGAAGCTTGGCGGGTGAATATCCCGGTGAGGATGTTTACCCAACTGGACAGTTTCGTGTCGAATGGGGACCAATCTTTCATCGAGGCAGGCTGGACGGTTCGGCCCGAGTCCTTGTACTTGGTCAAGATCCCGCACAGCACGAAACGATCGTACGTCGAATTCTAGTTGGCGAGGCCGGGCGACGCGTGCAAGGCTTGCTAAGGAAACTTGGCATCACTACCAGCCACGTCTTGATCAACACGTATCTCTACAGTGTTTACGGTTCGGTCAAAGCCGCTACGCGAAAAAGTGCGGCGCTCGTTGGTTATCGCAACCAGTGGATCGATGGAATCATGGCCACAGGTAATGTTGAAGCTGTGCTCGCCCTCGGTACGGCGGCTCAGGAAGCGTGGGAGTTTTGGAAAGTTACGCCCAAGGGGCAGGCTTCCACTGTACCATTCGTGGCAGTTACTCATCCGACACAACCAGAGAGTTCTTCCAAGGGAGACAGGGTAAAGCTCGCGCAAGCGACCAAGAAGATGCTGGCCAATTGGAATCAGGCGTTGCACGCTCTATCACCTTCGATTATTCATCCCGATGAAACGATCCCACTAGTCCTCTACGGAGACACGTGGGCAGAAGGAGATCGGATGCCGATACCGGAACAGGATTTCCCGCCGGGCCTGCCGGTCTGGATGCATGAACAGGATGGCTGGGCGCAACGCAAAGGGACCGAGGATCTTGCCAAGCGCCGCAACATTACTATCACTGTTCCCAAGGGTATTGTCATATGACTTCTGGCCGATCATGGTATCCGCTGACCGGTACTATCAACCCGTTGAGGCGCTCGGCTGCGCTGACGCAGCCAGTGGATCCAAACGTTGGTCCGAAGCTCGCCATCGCAGGCCGTGTCGTGACCATGAACGATACGTTTACAGTCCATGACGAAGCAATCATTTATGTTGAGAGCGGAAAAATCGTCGCTGTGCAAGCTCGTGATCAGACCGCACCGGACGGCTTCGTTGGCGTGCAGTTGACGGAAGCTGCGGGCACGATTTTCCCTGGGTTGATAGAACTGCACAATCACCTGAGCTACAACGCGTTGCCGCTTTGGGCGCCAGTACCCAAACGCTTCAACAATCGATCGCAATGGCCCAATCATGCAGACTATCGCCCGCTGGTCAGTGGGCCTATGACTGTCGTAGGAAAACATAAGGTTGACGGCAAATTCCCACTGCTTGCGCCGCTGACGCGGTATGTTGAGTGCAAATGCCTGTTGGGCGGTGTCACCACCAGTCAAGGAGTCAAGCTGGCCAGCAACGCAGGCATTCAGCGTTTCTATCGCGGCCTCATTCGCAATGTCGAGCAAACGGACGATCCAGAGTTACCAGAAGCTCAAGGTCGAATTCCGGACCTGGCTGCCAAGGAAGCCGTGCGTTTTCTCGAGCGACTGAATTCAGAAAAATCTTGTTTTTTGTTGCACCTTAGCGAGGGCGTGACCGATCCAGCCACACCGATGTCGATCGCGCGCAAAAACTTTCTGGCGCTCGAAGTGGCCCCGAATCGATGGGCATTGAGCCATACCTTCACAGGGATTCATGCGACCGGACTGCTGCCGGCAGATTTTGATGTATTGGCGCGGCACGGCAGTTCGATGGTATGGTCGCCGATGAGCAATCTACTGCTCTATGGAGGGACGGCCCGCGTTGAGGCGGCCCGTCAGGCCGGTGTGTTGATCGGCTTGGGAAGCGATTGGTCTCCCACTGGTAGCAAGAATTTGTTTGGCGAACTGAAAGTTGCTTGGCTTTACAATCAAGCGGAGTTGGACGGCCTTTTCAAGGCACGTGAAATCCTGGCTATGGCAACCAGCGATGCAGCTAAAATTCTAAAGTGGGAGAAAGTTGCTGGATCGATAAAGCCTGGGGCTCGCGCCGACCTGTTGGTGGTCGATTGTGGTAATGGTGATCCATACGAAGGATTTCTGAAAGCACGCGAGCCCGATATTCGACTGGTCATGATTAACGGTATAGCCCGTTACGGCTGGCCTGATATCATGGGTCAACTGGTCCCACCAGATCAAACAATCAAAGTAGGTGGCAAAACGCGGCAATTGTTCTTGAAGCAAGCGACCGCCGATCCAGACGTAAACCCTGTTACTCTCAGCCACGCCAAGTCCAAGCTCCGCGATGCGCTGAAGAACATTGCCGTGCTGGCCAAGACACTCGAAAATCCGCCGACCGCGACGCGTAGTTCGCACCCGCTCGACGCGCCCGATGAACCTGTTTGGTCGCTCGCGTTGGATGAAATTTGCGACTGCGGAGTGGAATTGGCACCACGCCTTCCGTTCGACGGACCGAATGATTTCACTGGCCCAGAACGAGCCCCACGCCCTATCGTCACCCGAGGAACGTCTTTATCATCGATCTTGAAACCCATTCAACTCGATCCGCTAACCGTCGCCGATGATGCTGACTTCTTGGATTTGATCGCCCAACAGCCCAATTTGCCCACTAGCATCCGATCCGGCTTGAGCAGTCTTTACTAAAACGCGTATCTCCGCACTTTGTGGCTTACGGAATAAGTCAAGCCCGCCAAAAGTTCAATCAACTCTTGCTGAGATATTTGTTACGTGTGTCGATTTCGCTGTGGCTAATTCGACCATAGAGCGAGTGCTCGGCAAATCTACTTACGGAGCTAAACAGGGGGAATGAGGCTCGAACTCGATCTGGTCAGCCAAGCCGTTTCGCAGTTTCCGTACCCTGCTCCGTCGTGTCAAACCGGAGACATCTGAGCGATCGAGTCAAGGGCAGTGATTGATTTTGTTTTTCTTTTTTAACGTTTTGTCAACTTAAGTACCGACATATTTTCCACGGCCATTTCGTCTCGTTGGAATGATTGTTGCGTATGCTCAAGTTTTCTTGATTTAAATCGCCTTCGACAAAGGCGAATGAGTCAGTTGCAGTCGATTGAGGTAGTGGGCTTCGTTGTAGGGCTGGTGATTCTGCCAGCAACGATAAATGATTCGAATCCATTTGAAAGCCAGCGCGCGCTTGGCCTTTTGCGGAGTCTTTCCACGTGACAACTGCAGCTCGTAGTAGGCCTTGGCCCAACCGCACTTTTTGATCGATAGGCCAGCGTACTCATGGAATGTTTGCTTAATGTACTTGGTTGCTGCCCATCGAGCTGCAACTTTCAGACTGTTGCCGCTTTGAATCGTTAGCGGCGCGATGCCTACAGCTGCCTGAAACCCTTTTACACTACGACAACGCTGGCGATCATCACCCAACGACGCAATGATACGTGCGCAACTTTTGACGCCTGCACCTGGAAGATCTTTGACGATTGCATAGTCCACATGCTGACACACTTTCTTCTCGATCTCGGCGTCATAACCGTTGATGACTTTGCTTAGAAGTTCAATCTGCGCAGCGAAACATTGACACAAGCGAGCGTTGGTTTCTAACACAATGCTGTCGCTCGTAATTGGCTTGGCAGTCATCAGCGTTTCGATCCTTGCTTCGAGCATGGCTTTGGTTCTTGTGCAAAGAATAGCTTTCGCAGTTTAGCCCGACCTGCAGCCTGAACCTTCTCTAGCGTCGGATATCTTCTTAAAAGGGATAGTACGTATTTCGCATGGATATTCGCTGGATTTAGCTCAATAATGGTTGGGAAATAGCATTTGAGTAAGGCTACCATGCGATTGCCAAGAGCGACTCGTTCATCAACTAGGCTACGACGGTGCATCGTCAGTGCTTCCAGCTCGCGAGTGGCTGGCGAATTTGGCAATAGAGAGCGGAGTTCATCCCGATAGTTTTGCAGGTACTTCAAGATAAGTTTGGCATCGACGCTGTCGTTCTTTCCTCCACCATGTTTGAAAGATTTTCGATAACTTGCCAAGGCTGCAGGGTTGACTGGGTAAATGGTCACGTTGGTGTACTCCATCAGAGCATTGATGAGTGCACCGCGAGTCGCCTCAACGCAGATAAGGATGCTTGCATTGGGAAAACGCCTGTGCCAAGAATCAATCCATTGAGCGATGTCAGCTTGCGACTGATTGAATGTGCCAGACTGACGTTTACCATTTGGATCGACTGCTTCAAAGGCGTGGACCTTATCGGCCCAGTCGATACCAACGAGGATCACTTCGGAAATTGCGGACATTGATAACTCCTAGACATTTGGGAAGGAAAAAACTTCGAGCGGCACGAGAGACCGAAATGCTTATTGATGGTCGTTAATAAGACGTCATCTAAGGATTCGTAAGTCTCGAGCCAACCAACTGCAGCGAACGTCTCCGGTAAGTCTTCATGCGCTCCATGAGAGCACTTGAGTCAGCGAGTTAAATTCGTCTGCAATTGGCTCGAAGTTGAAACCGAAAACAATTTCGGCTAAAAGTAGGTTATTCAAGTTCAGGGAAAAAAACGCCGCACCAGTTTTATTTTGGCCTACATTCCGAGCTCCAATTGGGCTCCCACTTCGGCCAACTGATTTCGTGTGCGGATCACAATAAGCGATTGGGTAGTCTTCATCGAAGGCCCCCCAACGCCGTTTACCAAAGCGGAGCACGTTTTAAAGTATTTAGCTCGCTACATCACGGGCGGCCCGATCGCCAACTCTCGATTAATAACGAACGAGGCAGGCCAAGTTAGCTTCTGGGCTCGATCGACGGACAAATCGAAGAAAGGTGAGCGAGTCAAGGAAACGTACAGCGGCGTGGAGTTCGTAAGACGTTGGACTTTGCACATCTTGCCCAAAGGCTTTACGCGTTCAAGGTTTTACGGAGGTTGGAGCAACATTCGTCGAAAAGCCTTCGGTAAAACTTGCGAGGAACTATCCCCAGTGTCAACGCGAGTTCCTGAGCTGACCACGAAACTCCTTGCAGAAGAAGAGGACTCACCAACAACTTCGAAAAAGTGTCCGAGGTGTGAATGCTCGATGGAGATAGAGTCATCGACGGACCGTCCGAGTTGGCGGGAACTTTTTTATGGCGAGTATCAGCCGACATGGTGGCGTAACGACGGGAGTGGCTGACGATGAGCGAACTTTCCGAAATA
>Ga0247838_1000215_pt1 | contig 91086 bp, 92 predicted proteins | sample LaCruzMarch2015__5_FD_189097 | JGI IMG/M metagenome (GOLD analysis project Ga0247838, IMG submission 189097) | Freshwater microbial communities from meromictic Lake La Cruz, Castile-La Mancha, Spain - LaCruzMarch2015_15m | ecosystem: Environmental > Aquatic > Freshwater > Lake | place: Spain...
GCTGGGTTCACACGGTGACACCATGGTTCCGGTTCCAAGTCGTTGTACCGTAAATGGCGTTGCACTTTCTGAGAAGTTATCCCAAACTGAAATTGACGAACTAGTTGATCGCACACGCAACGGTGGCGCTGAAGTAGTTGCACTGTTAAAAACTGGCTCTGCTTACTACGCACCATCTGCCGCGGCAGCGCGTATGGCTAAGGCAGTAATTGAAGATTCTGGTGATGTCATGCCGGTCTGTGCCTGGGTTGATGGCGAATACGGGATCTCTGGTGTTTATCTCGGTGTGGAAGCAGAGATTGGCAAAGTGGGCATTCGCAAAGTTGTGGAGAGCGCACTTACAGATGCAGAGGTTGCCTCACTGAAGGAAGCCGCAGAAGCTGTTCGTGCAAAGCAAGCAGACGTTCAAACACTGTAGTTAAGTAGAAGCTAATCGGGAGAAGATAATGTCAAAGATTAAAGTAGCAGGCACAGTTGTTGAGTTAGATGGCGATGAGATGACTCGCATCATCTGGCAGTTCATCAAAGACAAACTGATCTTGCCTTACCTCGATGTAAACCTTGAGTACTACGACCTTGGCATGGAACACCGCGATGCAACCGATGATCAAGTAACAATCGACTCTGCTCGCGCAATCCAGAAGCATGGCGTGGGAATCAAGTGCGCCACCATTACTCCCGATGAAGCTCGCGTTAAAGAATTTGACCTCAAGAAGATGTGGAAGTCTCCTAACGGAACGATTCGCAACATCCTTGGTGGCGTTATTTTCCGCGAACCAATTATTATCAGCAACGTTCCGCGCTTGGTTCCACACTGGACTAAGCCAATTGTTATCGGCCGCCATGCTTTCGGTGATCAATACCGCGCAACTGATTTCAAGGTACCAGGAGCTGGAAAACTCACCCTCTCATTTGTGCCAGAAGATGGATCTGCTCCACAGGAGTTTGAAGTATTTAACTTCGAATCTTCAGGCGTTGCAATGGCCATGTATAACGTCGATGACTCAATCCGTGACTTTGCTCGTGCCTCCTTGAACTATGGACTCCTTCGTAAGTTCCCGGTCTACCTCTCCACGAAGAACACAATTCTTAAAGCCTACGATGGACGCTTCAAAGATATCTTTGAAGAGATCTATCAAGCTGAATTCAAGACGCAATTTGAGGCTGCAGGTATTTGGTATGAACACCGCCTGATTGATGACATGGTTGCCATGTCATTGCGTATGGAAGGCGGATATGTCTGGGCCTGTAAGAACTACGACGGAGATGTACAGTCAGATACCGTCGCACAAGGTTATGGCTCACTTGGTCTCATGACATCTGTGCTCATGACGCCAGATGGAAAGATTTGCGAGTCAGAGGCAGCCCATGGAACTGTGACTCGTCACTACCGTGAGCACCAAGCAGGTAAAGCAACTTCAACAAATCCGATCGCTTCCATCTTCGCCTGGACCCAGGGCTTAGCCCACCGTGCCAAGCTTGATAACAACACTGAGCTTGCTAAGTTCACGAAAACTCTCGAGCGAGTATGTATTGAAACGGTCGAGCAGGGAAAGATGACTAAGGATTTAGCGGTACTGATTTCTAAAGATGCGCCATACCAAACAACTGAGCAGTTCCTTGATTCCATTGATGAGAATCTCAAGAAAGCAATGGCTTAAATCAATTGATAAATCAGGACTCTGGTGCAATAGCACTTGTTGGTTCTGGCGAATATTCACTGCAGATGCAGGAGCTAGAAACCGAGCTCCTGCATTTAGCTATTTCTAAGGGTAAGAAAAATACTTTTGTGCAGATTCCAACTGCGTCTTCGCATGAGGGGCAATCACGCCGCGAACATTGGCAATCACTCGGAAAAGAGCAAGCAGATCGCATCGGAAGCAAGTGCATCTACTTACCTATTCATGAACGTGAAGATGCATTTAACCTAGACTTTCTAGATTTGATTGCTGATGCTGGGCTTATCTATTTTTCTGGGGGAGACCCACACAGAGTTGCCGAAATCTTTAACGATTCACCACTCTGGGAAGAAATCATCAAGCAGTGGAATTCAGGAACTTCCCTTGCTGGGTGTTCAGCTGGCGCTATGGCTTTTGGGGGCACCATAATGGGCTTGCGTCGCTCAAACCATAGTCCAGGGCTATCACTCTTGCCGGATATTGAAGTGATTCCACACTACGACAAAATGCTGGGTTGGCTACCAGAGCGAGTTGCATCCTTTGTTTTAAAATCTGATTCTCAGTCTGTACTTCTTGGAATAGATGAATACACGGCGCTTGTGCATACCGATTCATGGCGGCGGGCAGGACGCGGGAAAGTACATGTTCTGCGCGGTGCCCTTGATTTTAAAGAATAAGAAACCCGCCGTAGAAAACTACGACGGGCCACTTACTTAAATATTGGCTGTGGTTAATTGATTCGCAAGCCTGTTACAGAATCAAAGAGGTGAACTGCACCTGGTAAGTTGGTGACAGTAACTGTCTGTCCCGCTTTTGGTGGGTTCTTTGGATCCCAGCGCACAATTACTTGGGCGCCTTCATCGACAGCATTTGCGAACTGGATGCTTGCATCGGCCGGCTTGCCATAGACAAATGCATCAGAACCAAGTTCTTCAACAACTTCAACATGAACTTGGAATCCCTTATCTGCTGGAACCAATCCTTCTGGACGAATTCCCACGGTCACAGTTGAACCTGCTGATGCGGGAACATCGATATCAAGATCTCCAAGGTGTGCCTTGCCACCAGATACTGGAGCAATAAGTAAGTTCATGGCAGGTGAACCAATAAATCCAGCAACAAATGCATTTCCTGGCTTGTCATAGAGATTACGAGGTGTATCAACCTGCTGCAGGAGTCCATCTTTAAGAACTGCAACGCGATCGCCCATTGTCATCGCTTCCACTTGATCGTGGGTGACATAGACAGTAGTAATTCCAAGACGGCGCTGAAGCGCGGCGATTTGGGTACGAGTTGCAACACGCAACTTCGCATCAAGGTTTGAGAGTGGTTCATCCATAAGGAAGACCTGGGGTTCACGCACAATTGCGCGACCCATTGCAACGCGCTGACGTTGACCACCAGAGAGAGCCTTTGGCTTGCGCTCTAGATATGGTTCAAGGTCGAGTAACTTTGCAGCTTCACGAACGCGCTTATCGCGTTCAGCCTTATCGATACCGGCGATCTTTAGAGCGAAGCCCATATTTTCGGCAACGGTCATGTGTGGGTAGAGCGCATAGGACTGGAAGACCATTGCGATATCGCGATCTTTTGGTGCGACATTTGTTACATCGCGATCACCGATAAGAATTCGACCACCGTCGATTTCTTCTAGACCTGCAAGCATGCGAAGTGATGTTGACTTACCGCATCCTGATGGTCCAACTAGTACTAAGAACTCACCATCTGCGACGGTGAGGTTGAGCTTATCTACTGCCGGAGTTGTGGTTCCTGGATAGATACGTGAAGCATTTTCGAATATGACTGATGCCATCTTTTTTCACTTTCCTTATCCGGGCAGGTACGTGCCCGACGATCCATGGAGTAAGGCGCTGGTCGGGTGACCAGCGTGGCTAAGGGTATGTCAGCGGCAGGCGGGAGGCAATTACGCTCGGTAGACTTCTCCCATCATGGAAAGTGACCCGAGTACCCCACTTATAAGCTCCATCCTGATTGTTGTAGGCCTGATTGTTACCGGTGGACTCTTTGTAGCTGCCGAGATTGCACTTATCTCATTACGCGAAAGTCAGGTTAAACAATTAGCGCTGCGCGGAAAGCGCGGAGCAATCGTTGCCAAGTTAGCAGCTAATCCCAATCGATTACTTGGAGCACTCCAGGTTGGTGTCACGCTTACAGGATTTCTCTCCGCTGCATTGGGCGCAGAAAAACTAGGTGTCTATGTCATTCCATGGCTAGAAGATCTTGGTGTGCCAACGAAATCTGCAGACACCACGTCACTCATCGGCGTCACCTTAGTCATTGCCTACTTCTCACTTGTATTCGGTGAGCTCGTTCCAAAACGCTTGGCACTATTTCGCACCGAGCAGATTGCGCTCGCCTCTGCAATATTCATTGATTTCGTAGCTAATCTTTTTAGACCAATTATTTGGGTCTTATCTCATTCCACAAACCTTATTGTTCGCCTCTTTGGTATTGATCCAAAAGAGCAGCGCACAGCTATTTCTGAAGAAGAGCTACTTGATCTTGTTGCTGGCCATGCCGCTCTTACCGATGAAGAGCGCGATATTGTGGAAGAAGTATTTAACGCTTCAGAGCGACAAGTGCACGAAGTTATGGTTCCGCGCACCGAAGTAGATTTCATGGATGCATCTCTCACTGTTGGAAAAGCGATTGCACTTGCGATCGAGAAGGCACACTCTCGTTATCCGGTTGTGCGTGGTTCCTCTGATGAAGTCATTGGCTTTATCCATGTTCGCGATTTGTTAGATACGAGCCTTGCAAATTCAAATGCAAAGATTCAAGAACTTGCTCGAAACATCATGTATCTGCCAGGGACAAAAGCAATCTTGCCGGCGCTGACTGAGATGAGAAAGCAACGTCAGCACCTGGCTATTGTCCTTGATGAGTACGGTGGAACCGATGGCATCGTCACCCTCGAGGATCTCGTGGAAACTCTCATCGGAGATATCCGAGATGAATATGACTCAGATGAGGTAGAAATTTCGGAGGAATCTCATACCGGCGATTTCGAAATTGATGGTCTGATTTCACTCGAGGATTTACAAGAAGAGTCCGGGGTTGAGTTACCCGAAGGTCCATATGAGACCGCAGGAGGATTTGTCATGCATTATTTAGGGCGTATTCCGGTTGAGAACGACATCGTTGGAGTAAATGGAGTTCGAATCACAGTGCTTTCCATGGAAGGCAAGCGCGCTGGTCGACTATTAATCTCACGTAACTACTAAGTCGTGCGAGAATTACACCCATGAAGCGCGTCTTATCTGGAATTCAACCCACAAGTGATTCTTTCCACTTGGGAAATTACCTAGGCGCAGTCAAGCAGTGGGTTGAGCTGCAAGATGACCATGATGCTTTCTACTGCATCGTTGATCTACATGCTCTGACCGTTGAGACAGATCCAGCGCTACTTCGAAAGCGCACACTTGCTTCTGCCGCGCAATTAATCGCACTTGGCATCTCACCTGATAAATCAACGCTCTTTGTTCAATCTCAAGTTCCGCAACATAATCAACTAGGTTGGATTATGGAGTGCCTTACTGGTTTTGGTGAAGCAAGCCGCATGACGCAATTTAAAGATAAGTCTTCTAAATCTGGCGCCGATTCTTCTCGTGTTGCGCTCTTTACCTATCCCATGCTGCAAGCTGCAGATATCTTGCTCTATCAAGCTCACTATGTTCCAGTTGGTGAGGATCAACGTCAGCACATCGAACTTACTCGCGATTTAGCCGGACGATTTAATTCACGCTACGGCCAGACCTTCCAATTGCCAGAAGCCTATATTTTAAAGACTGCCGCGAAAATTAATGATATTCAAGAACCCACTGCCAAAATGAGTAAGTCATCAGGCGCCGTTGCGGGAGTCATTGAGATTATGGATTCACCGGATGCTAACTTGAAGAAGATTAAGAGTGCGGTCACCGATGCTGGTCGCGAAGTCACATTCGATGCGGCTGAAAAGCCTGGCATCAGTAATTTGCTTACTATCCATTCCGCGCTTTCTGGCAGAACAATTGCCGAGCTCGAAAATGAATTTGCCGGCAAGGGTTACGGAGATTTTAAGGCAGCTGTTGCAGAGGTAGTTGTTGAATACCTACGCCCCATTCGCACTCGAGCACTTGAGCTCCTAGAAGATGAAAAGCATCTGCTTGATATTTTGCACCAAGGTTCAGCTAAAGCCCGCACAGTTGCTGAAGCCACTCTTGCAGATACATATAAGAACCTCGGGGTAGTTCTTTAATGAAACTGCGCATGGCACTTGCCTGTGCGCTGATTTTTGGCGTGCTTACTCCGGCGCCCAGTTCGGCAGATACAGCCACCATTGGAGTTGCTTACGATCTTGGTGGGCGCGGAGATAAGTCTTTTAATGATGCCACTGCAGCAGGTTTAGAAAAGGCAAAGAAATCACTCGACTTTAGCGTTGAAGCAGTGGTTACTGATGGAACCTCTGAAGACCGCGATAAGAGAATTCGTAGCTTGATTACAAAGAAGTGCGCTCTGATTATCGCTGTTGGCGAGGGATACGGCCCAACTTTGCAAGCACTCGCCTTTGAATTCCCCGATACGCAATTTGCCATCATTAACGACGCAAGCGTTGCGGCAGTTAATGTTAGCTCTATCATCTTTGCTGAAACCCAAGGAGCCTACTTGGCGGGTTTTAGCGCCGCACAAATTTCACAGACTGGCAAGGTTGCGATGATTGCCAACACAAATCAAGCTGATTTATTCAAAAATGGTTTTAGCGCAGGCGTTTTAGCTAGCAAGAAAAAAGTTATTCCCATCGTGAAGTATGTCTCTGGCTCTTACTCATTGGCAGCAAGTCAGGTGATTTCTGTTGGCGCAGATGTCATCTATTTGAGCACGCAAGGTTCTAATGCTGAAGTATTCAAAGTAATTGTCTCCAACAATATGAAGAAAAGTGCCAAGAAAGTTTCACTCATAAATATCGAGCCAGATCAATACTTGGCCGTGACAAGCCAAACCAAGAAATTTTTGGCTGCGACAGTTGTTAAACGAGTGGATAAGGCAATTATTGACATCATCTCCAAATCACTTTCAGGTGATCAATTTCTGGATTATCTCGACCTAGATGCTGGCCTATTTGGCACCCGCTACGGCATTGATGGCGGAGGAATAGAGTTCACCATCCGATCCAAGGAGTTATTGGCGAAAAGTGATGCAATCAATATTGCAGCCGCCACAGCTGAAAAAATCACCGAATAGCACTCAACTTCAACTTGAGAGTTTTCCTAACTATTACATGCCACGCCCACGTTTTTGCGCCTTAATTCTTGGGAATTATCGCCCTCAACTACTAGGCTCTGGCAAAGCAACATTCAACTATTCCTTGGAGGAACCTTGAAAAACAAATTAGCATTGATGGCGATACTTGCCTCGGCTGCCCTGGTATTAAGCGGCTGTAGTGCGTCAAGTGAGAGTGCTGGAGCCAAAGCGTGCCTTGCTCTCGACACAGGTGGCGTGGATGACAAGTCATTTAACGCATCAGCATGGGCTGGAGCTCAGGCTGCAGCTGAAGAGAATTCAGATATCGAAGTTAAGTATCTTGCTGCAGCAACTGATGCAGATTACGCACCAAACATTAAGAAGCTCGTAGATGAGGGATGTACAACAATCATTGGCGTTGGCTTCCTTATCAATGGTGCAATCATTGAAGGTGCTAAGGCGAACCCAGATGTTAAGTTCGCAATCGTTGACCAGGATGGTGAAGATCACGGACCAGATGGTTCAATCTATCCAGGAACCAAGTTTGATAACTTGAAGCCAATTCAATTTTCAACAAATGAGTCAGCTTTCCAAGCAGGTTACCTATCAGCAGGAGTTTCAAAGACCGGAACTGTTGCTACATACGGTGGACTTAACATTCCGCCAGTCACAATCTTCATGGATGGCTTTGCTCGTGGCGTCGCGCACTACAACGAAGTTAAAGGCAAGTCTGTAAAGGTGCTTGGTTGGGATACCGCCAAGAAGGACGGCACATTCGTTGGCGGGTTCTCTGACTCCGCAAAAGCACTGCAAATCTCTAAGAACTTCGAGCAACAGGGTGCAGACATTATCTTCCCAGTTGCTGGTGGACTTGGTGGAGCAACTGCAGGTAATTCAATTGCCTCAAAGAAGTCATATGTAATCTGGGTCGACACCGATGGTTACGTGGCTGCTTCTCAGTACAAGGAAGTACTTCTTTCCTCAGTAGTGAAGGGTGTAGATACATCTGTTAAGGAAGTAATTCTTGAAGCAGCTGCAGGTACATTCACAGCAACTGGTTACCAGGGCAATCTTGAGAATGGTGGAACCTACTTGGCTCCATACTATGATCTTGCAGATATGGTTCCTGCAGAACTCAGCGCTGAAATTGAAGCACTTGGTGATGCAATCAAATCAGGTGAGGTCGCTGTTCAGTAATCTGTAAAGGACCGATTTCAAGTCCAACAAATGGGACTAGTGATTATTCACTAGTCCCATTTGCTTTGTATAAAGTAAATTACAGAGTAGATTTACGCTATGTCTCTCGAGCTCCGCGGCATCACCAAACGATTTGGTGATTTGATCGCAAATGATTCAATTAGTTTGAGAGTTGAGTCAGGCGAAATCCACGCGCTTCTTGGTGAAAATGGTGCTGGTAAATCTACGCTTATGAACATCGTCTACGGGCTCTTAGCACCGGATGAAGGCAAAATTCTAGTTGATGAGAAAGAAATTACGATTAATTCACCACTTGATGCCCTTGCGGCTGGAATCGGAATGGTGCATCAACATTTTATGCTTATTCCGGTATTCACGGTCGCTGAAAATATAGTTCTAGGTCACGAAAAGGTAAGAGGGTTTGGGTTCCTCGATTTGGAAGCGGCAAAGAAAGAGATAATCCGAGTATCTGCGGAGTTCAATTTTGATGTTGACCCCGATGCCTTGATTGAGGATTTGCCAGTGGGAATCCAGCAGCGCGTAGAGATCATTAGAGCTCTCATTTATAACGCAAAGGTGCTCATCTTGGATGAACCAACGGCGGTCCTAACCCCACAGGAGACAGATGAACTCCTTCGAAATATGAGGAAACTTCGGGATCAAGGTACGGCAATAATCTTCATCACTCATAAGCTACGTGAAGTGCAAGAAGCAGCAGATAAGATCTCCATTATTCGCCGCGGTAAGGTTGTAGCGATTGCCTCACCTGAGGCTTCACAAGAGGAACTTGCCTCTCTTATGGTTGGCCGACCTATCTCATTTGAAATTGAAAAAGCTCCTGCGTCATTTGGTTCAGTAATTCTCGATGTGGAGAATTTAACAATTCGAGACCACACGGGCAGGGCACTTGTCTCTGATATCTCATTTTCTATCCGGGCTGGAGAAATTCTGGCAGTTGCGGGCGTGCAAGGAAATGGTCAGAGCGAGCTAGCAGAGGCGATTGTTGGATTACAGGACCACGTAGATGGGAAAATTACTTTAGCAGGGAAGGACATTTCTAAGGTTTCTGTGAGAAAGGCTCTGCATGCAGGAATTGCATTCGTTCCGGAATCTCGAGAAGAGGACGGATTGATATCTTCATTTAGTATTGAAGAGAATCTTATCCTCGACTTACATGATCTCCCTCCTTTTGCTAAAGGTCCGGTTATTTCTCAAAGCGTTGTTTCAGAAAACGGAGCATCTAGAGTTACTGAGTTTGATATCCGTGCGCAATCACCAAAAGATTCTGCGTCTTCACTCTCTGGTGGTAATAAGCAGAAGGTGGTCCTTGCCCGTGAATTATCTCGGCCAGTGAAATTAGTAGTAGCGTCACAGCCCACGCGTGGATTAGATGTTGGATCAATCGAGTTTGTACACGAAAGAGTCATAGCAGAACGTGATTCGGGGCGCGCAGTTCTTCTCTTCAGTACCGAACTAGACGAAGTGATTTCTTTGGCAGATAGAATTGCAGTGATGTATCGAGGCAAATTTATTGCAATCGTACCTGCAACAACTTCAAGAGAAGAACTTGGATTATTGATGGCAGGGGTAAAGAGATGAAGAACCTTTGGCAAAGAGTCTCCAGGAAGCTAGCCCTTCCATTGCTGGCATTTGCTTTGGCGCTCCTAGTGAGTGGCCTGCTTGTTGCATTCTCTGATTCAGAAGTGTTGGCCCTTAAATCCTCTCCATTACAGATGCTGGCAAAGGCCTTTGCTACAGCTGGTGGTGCTTTTGCGGCGCTATGGCAAGGTTCAGTTTTCGATCCAAATCTGACTCGAAATGGATACTGGAATGGCTTCTATCCACTCTCAGAGACAATCGTTGCCGCTTCACCATTAATTCTCACAGGACTTTCTGTGGCACTAGCCTTTCGTGCAGGACTATTTAATATTGGAGCCCAAGGACAATTTATTGCAGGTGCAATTGGAGCAAGTTTTGTTGGATTTTATTTCGATCTTCCGGTCGTAATTCATGCACTTGCCGCCATACTGGCTGCAGTAATTGCTGCCGGAATTTACGGTGGATTTGTGGGCTTACTAAAGGCACGTACTGGGGCGCACGAAGTTATCGTCACAATTATGCTCAATTATGTCGCAGGATACTTTTTGCTTTGGCTTTTAAGCACTGAAACTTTTTTACGACCAGGTCGTCAAGATCCACTTGCACCCGAAGTTGCGCTCACCGCGAGATTGCCTAAGCTTTTTGGCGCCGACCTCAGAGCAAACTTAGGATTTATTATCGCTTTAGCTGTAGCAGCCCTGGTCTGGTGGCTTTTGCAACGCAGCACTTGGGGATTTCGATTTCGCGCAGTTGGAGCTAATGCAGTCGCAGCCAAGACTGCGGGTATATCAGTTGGGCGAACTACGACGACGGTGATGTTTATCGCTGGTGCTCTTGCTGGTCTAGGTGGTGCAGTGCAGATACTTGGCTCGGAACCAGCACTCACAGCTGGGGTTGGTGGAACTTTTGGATTCGATGCAATCACTGTCGCCTTACTTGGACGCGCCACCCCTATAGGAACAGTATTTGCTGCTCTACTTTTTGGTGCTCTTCGAGCTGGTGGGTTAGAGATGCAGGCGAGCACGGAAACACCACTGGATCTAGTACTAGTAATTCAAGCTCTCGTTGTCCTCTTTATTGCGGCACCAGCTCTGGTTAAGGCAATTTTCAGATTAAAGAATCTAGACCAAGGAGCGACAATCTCTTCGAAGGGATGGAATGGCTGATGGCAAAGATTAGTTTGCGCACAATGTCTGTTCCGGAGAGACGAAAATTCCGTGGGGTAATCACAATGGGTGTACTAGGAATTTTTGCACTTGTAGTTTTTGCACTTCTTCCGGATAAAGGCCAGCCTGTCACGTATGGCTTTATCTTAGGCAAGGAATGGGTATTGCTCGAGAAGTGGGTCGTTGACTCCAAATCTGGCGCCTTACTCTTCGCCCTCCTGTCAGTAGTTACTGCGCTTGTGGCATTGGGCCTCTTTGCGATGAGGAAACATTCAAGAGTTATCAGCCTTGTTTTCGGATCTACATTTCTTATGTCCTTCCTCTGTTGGGCAGCTGCAGGGAAGTTCATTCCTCTTACAGGTCTCTTACAAGGAGGCTTACTACTTTCCGTTCCACTTATTTTTGGGGCAATGGCTGGTGTGCTATCAGAGCGCTCAGGAGTTATCAATATCGCAATCGAGGGACAGCTTCTAGCCGGGGCCTTTGCCTCAGGTGTTATTGCTTCACTGCTAAATAATAATTGGTGGGGACTACTCTTTGCTCCCATAGCTGGAGCACTAATTTCCCTCCTTCTTGCGATTTTTGCAATTAGATACGGAATTGATCAGGTAGTTCTTGGTTTTGTTCTCAATGTTTTGGTAATTGGATTAACTAGCTTTCTCTACAAGAAACTTCTTATTCCATATCAAAGCGAATGGAATTCAGCAACGGCATTTGCTCCCATAGAGATTCCTTTGCTTTCCCAGATTCCAGTGATTGGACCAATCTTTTTTGCCCAAAGCATAATTGTTTACCTCATGTATATTTTCGTAACTATTATTCACATTGCGCTATTTAAGAGCAGGTGGGGTCTTCGTACACGCGCTGTAGGTGAGCATCCAACTGCTGCAGAATCCGTTGGAATCAATGTCAATGCAATTCGATTTAAGAACGTAATTTTAGCTGGTGCCATCGCAGGTCTTGGTGGTGCCTTCTTCACTTTGGGTGCAGTTGGATCTTTCAGTAAGGAAATGACTGCAGGTAAGGGCTTTATCGCCTTGGCAGCGCTTATCTTTGGCCGCTGGAGCCCCATGGGCGCAGTAGCAGCTGCTTTGATCTTTGGCTTCGCCGATAACCTCCAAGGGTTACTGACAATTATTGGTACCCCAATTCCATCTGAATTTATGTTGATGGCGCCATACATTGCGACAATCATTGCCGTCTCAGGATTTATTGGAAAAGTTCGAGCGCCGGCGGCAGATGGAATTCCGTATAAACGTGGCGGAGGCTCGCACTAATGAATATTTATTGGGATGTACTGCACGCAGAGGCGCTAACTGCGATGAAGAAGGCATATGTGCCCTATTCAAAGTTTCCGGTGGGTGTGGCAGCACTTGTTGATGATGGGCGAATTGTTTCTGGATGCAATGTTGAAAATGCGAGTTATGGACTGACCTTGTGTGCTGAATGTGGCTTGGTTTCCTCACTGATTGCAACAGGTGGGGGCCGTCTCGTGGCATTTGTATGCGTGGATATCGCAGGAAATGCACTGATGCCGTGTGGTCGCTGTCGCCAATTACTGCAAGAACATGGTGGTTCCACACTACAAATGATGACTGATCAGGGAGTAAAGACATTGGCAGATTTACTTCCATGGGCTTTTGGACCCGAGGAAATTGAGAATCGCCTTTCATGATTGAACCTTTTGCAGCTGTAGAAATCATTGCAGCTAAGCGAGACCGAAACGAACTAAGCGACACACAGATTGATTGGGTAATCGACGCGTACACCCGTGGTGTTGTTGCAGATGAGCAGATGTCGGCCCTTCTCATGTCAATTCTGCTAAATGGTATGAACTCGCGTGAGATATCACGTTGGACCAACGCGATGATAAATAGTGGCGAGCGTATGGATTGGTCGATGCTCGATCGCAAAACTGTAGATAAACACTCAACCGGTGGTGTTGGCGACAAAATCACTCTGCCGTTAGCACCGCTTGTTGCAGCATGCGGAGGCGCCGTTCCTCAACTTTCTGGTCGCGGGCTTGGCCACACAGGTGGAACACTCGACAAACTTGAATCAATTCCTGGTTGGCGCGCATCTCTTTCTAATGATGAGATGCTCAAGGTATTACAAGAGACTTGCGCAGTCATTTGCGCAGCTGGTGCTGGGTTAGCACCGGCAGATAAGAAACTTTATGCACTGCGTGATGTAACTGCAACGGTGGAGGCGATTCCGCTGATTGCATCATCAATCATGAGCAAGAAGATTGCCGAAGGAACTTCCGCTCTTGTTCTTGATGTAAAAACTGGCAGCGGTGCATTCATGTCAGATCCCAAGAAGGCTTCTGAGCTCGCTCGCACGATGGTGCAACTTGGTACAGATGCCGGAGTAAAGACTCGCGCGTTAGTAACTGCGATGGATGTGCCACTGGGCTTAACTGCAGGCAATGCGCTAGAAGTGCGCGAATCCGTAGAAGTACTAGCCGGCGGCGGTCCGAGCGATGTTGTGGAGTTAACAATTTTGTTAGCGCGAGAAATGATTGATGCAGCTGGAATTGTTGGAAAAGATCCGGAACTTGCACTAAAAGATGGCAGCGCTATGGATCATTGGCGCCGAATGATTAGCGCCCAAGGAGGCAATCCAGATGCAGCGTTGCCGGTAGCGCACGAAAAACATGTCATCACCGCGGCTAATAGCGGCACCGTAATCACAATGGATGCCATGAAGGTGGGTGTTAGCGCCTGGCGTCTGGGTGCTGGGCGCTCCAAGCAAGGCGAAAAGGTGCAGGCGGGGGCAGGAATCGAATTGCATGCAAAGCCAGGGGATTACATCACAGCTGGCGCACCACTTATAACTTTGCATACAGATGAACCCGAGCGCTTTGCCCGCGCTTTAGAGATTTTAGAAGGTGCTGTCACAATAGTCGAAGGCGGAACCGTAAATCGGCTGCCACTAGTGTTGGAGAGAATCGAAGGATGAGTAACATCACCAAGAAGCCAACTGCGGAGCAGGTAAAGCGTTTACCAAAAGCGCTTTTACATGATCACCTCGATGGTGGTCTGCGCCCACAGACAATTATTGAGATTGCACAAGAAATTGGACATGCCCTTCCAACATATGACGCAGCAGAACTTGCCGAATGGTTTAGATCATCATGTGATTCTGGCTCACTTGTTCTTTACTTAGAAACTTTTGCTCATACTGTGGCCGTGATGCAACGCAAAGAAGATATCGTACGAGTAGCACGCGAATGCGTCGTTGACTTAGCACGTGATGGTGTTGTTTATGCCGAAGTACGTATGGCACCGGAGCTCCTCACTGAAAAAGGTCTCACTCTCTCTCAAGTTATCGAGGCTATCATCGAGGGTTTTCGTGCCGGAGAGCTGGAAGCCAAGGGCGAAGGAAAGACAATTCGTGTGATGTCACTGCTCTGCGGAATGCGACAGAATCAACTTTCGCAAGAAGTTGCAGAGTTAGCCGTTAAGTACCGCGATCAAGGTGTGGTTGGCTTTGATATCGCCGGACCGGAAGATGGATTTCCTCCTAGCGATCAGCTTGACACTTTTGAATATCTTCGCCGCGAGAATGCACACTTCACGATTCACGCCGGTGAGGCCTACGGCCTGCCATCAATTTGGGAAGCGATTCAACTCTGCGGGGCAGAGCGTTTAGGTCACGGTGTTCGAATTACCGACGATATCGATTTTAATCACACACCTGCTCGCTTAGGTCGACTCTCTTCCTATGTTCGTGATCGCAGAGTGCCGCTAGAGATGTGTCCATCTTCAAATATTCAAACCGGTGTTGCAGACTCATTTGCCCACCATCCACTAGCAAAGCTCGCCAAGCTTCGTTTTAGAGTGACAATTAATACCGACAACCGTTTGATGTCAGCAACTTCTATGTCGCGCGAAATGACAGAGATGGTTAACCAATGTGATTGGACCTTCCAGGACCTGCAGCGGGTAACGATTAATGCGCTCAAGAGCGCCTTTATTCCCTTTGAAGAACGCTTGGCAATTATCGAGAACGTTGTTAAACCGCAATACGCAAAGATTTCAGAGGAGTAATTCGTGGCCCATCCAAAATACACACTCGCACAGGTGGCTAAGACAATCGATCACGCACTCTTGCGCCCTGATATGACTCGGGATGAAGTGCGTGCAGGTTGTGAAGTTGCAATGAAGTACGACGTTGCATCTGTCTGTTGTAAACCGGCTGACGTTGCTTTCTGCGCCGAAATCCTAAAAGGTAGCGCTGTTCATGTCGGGACTGTTGTTGGTTTCCCGCATGGTAACTCTGCGACATCTACAAAGGTCTTTGAAACCAGGCAAGTCGTGGCCGATGGCGCCACTGAAATTGATGTAGTAATCAATATTGGGTGGATGAAATCCGGCATGTATGACCAAGTGCGCGATGAGATCGCAGCTGTAGTTGATGCAGCTGCCGGCAACCAGGTAAAAGTTATTCTGGAGAATGCATACTTAACGAAAGAAGAGATTGTTAAAGCGTGCCAACTCTGTGAAGCAGCTGGTGCTGATTATGTAAAGACCTCAACCGGATTTGCGCCAACAGGTGCCATCCTTGAAGATGTTCAGCTGATGCGAGCATCAGTTTCTTCCAAGGTGGAGGTAAAGAGCGCTGGTGGCGTGAAGTCCCTCGACATGCTGCTCTCCTTTATGGATGCAGGTGTAAAGCGAAGCGGTGCTAGTGGAACTGCTGCGATGCTTGATGAATTTGTCGAGCGCTTCGGCAGCTAGCCGGCCAAAAGAATCTTCAGCGGTTCGCGAAGTGAATTTAGTAGCGTCTCTGACTCTTTCGCATCCTTTGTAATTACTTCGATATAACACTTCAATTTCGCCTCTGTCCCTGAGGGGCGAATAATGATTCGAATCCCGCCCGCCAACCAAATTCGCAGGCCATCTGTTGGGGGAAGTCCATCTTTCGGTGCCGCTAAATCATCAATGGATTGCACTGCGATGTCAGCAATTTCGGTAGGCGGATTCTGACGTAAACCAGCCAATAGGGCTGTTATTGCATTGATATCACTTACACGAATTGAGATTTGTTCAGTTCCGTGGAAACCGTGGCGCTGCCAGACGTCATTTAGCAAATCAGAGAGAGTCAGACCTTCACGCTTGAGATCTGTGGCTACTTGCGCCAAGAAAATTGCGGCAGAGATACCATCTTTATCGTTAACGTTCTCAGAGTCGACGGCGTATCCGATCGCTTCTTCGTAACCAAAGGCCAGATTTTCTATCTTCGCCAACCATTTAAACCCAGTAAGGACCTCTTGAAAGTCGATTCCGTAATGAGCACTTATCTTGCGTAGTGCAGATGAAGAGACTATTGAATTTCCAAATAACCCTGTGGGTTTAGTGCGAGCAATCCATTCGCCCAGAATAATTCCAAGCTCATCTCCGCGGAGCATGCGCCAACCAACGTGAGGATCATTAATGGCAGCGGCGCATCGATCAGCATCAGGATCATTGGCGATTACAAGTTCAGCGCCAAAATCGCGAGCCTTATTGAGCGCTAAATCAATCGCTCCAGGCTCTTCTGGATTAGGAAAAGCCACTGTAGGAAAATCTGGGTCCGGAGCGCATTGTTCGTCAACGAGAATGAGTGTGGCAAATCCTGCATGGTTGAAAACTCGCTGCACCGTCTCGGTTCCGACACCGTGCATCGCGGTGTAAACAATCTTGAGATCGCCAGGACGTGGCGCCAGCTTTGCAGTGCGCATGACATATTCGGTGATGACATCTTCACCAACTATCTTCCAATTCGCTCCACGTGGTTGACCCTTCAACGATGTCACAGCTGCAATGTGATTGGCCATTAGCTGATCGGTGGGGCTAACAATCTGTGAGGCTGCATAGTTGATGCCATCGGCAGTTGGTCCAACGTAGACTTTGTAACCGTTATCTTCGCGAGGATTGTGGCTTGCTGTCACCATAATTCCGATATCGCACTTTAGATAATTGGTAGCAAATGCTAATACCGGAGTTGGAAGCGGACGCGGCAACACGTATACATCCATGCCAGCACCGCTCATAATTGTGGCAGTCTCGTGCGTAAAATCGCTCGATCCATGGCGGGCATCTTGACCCACAACAACTGATTTCATTCCGTGCGATTTCATATAGGCCGCGATACCGGCAGATGCACGGCCAACAACTGCGCGATTCATAGCTGAAGGTCCTGGTCCTACGGGGCCACGTAAACCAGCTGTTCCAAATTGCAGAAATCCATTGAAGTACTTCTTCAGCGCTGCTTCATCACCAGCATCGAGTGCGCGCTGAAGTTGCGCAGCAGTCTGCGGATCAGGATCATCAGAGATCCAGGCCGCTACTTCAGCCGTTAGCGAAGCATCCATCACGAGAGAGTATCTTTCTTAAACGAGCTTAGGAATAGTGGATTTAAGAAGTGAGCCCATGCAATCTGCGGCAGCTTTACCAGCTGCAATTACCTCTTCATGATTTAACTTCTCGCCAGTTACACCGGCAGCAGCATTAGTAACTAGTGAAATTCCCAATACTTCGGCACCTAGTGCGTGGGCAGCAATTGCTTCTGGAACGGTTGACATGCCAACTAAGTCTGCACCCATTGTGCGCATCATTAAAATTTCAGCCGGAGTTTCATAGGTTGGCCCGCGCCAATGAACATAGACGCCTTCTTGCAGCGATGCATCGGCTTTCTTAACGATTTCACGGATGCGCTTGCTGTATAGGTCAGTCAGATCGATAAAGGTCGCACCTGAAAGTGGAGACGCTGCGGTAAGTGAAATATGATCTCGGATAATTACAGGTTGGCCCACTTTGTATGAAGTGTTGATGCCGCCGCATGCATTGGTCAGGATGACTACCTTGCACCCAGCTTTCACAGCGGTACGTACGCCATGCACAACTGGCTCCATCCCTTTGCCTTCATAGAGATGGGTCCGACCCAGAAAGACAAGTGCGCGAATCGTTTTCCCATTTTCGGTAATTTCATAAGAGCGAACTTTTCCAGAGTGACCTTCAACTGCTGGAGCAAAGAAGCCACTTATTTCATGGGCATCACACTCGTAAGCAGGTGTTCCAAGTGCATCAGCAGCTGTGACCCAGCCAGAACCCATCACTAGTGCGACATCGTGCGAGGCCACGCCTGTTCGTTCGGCAATTTCTGCAGCTGCTTTGGTAGCTGCAGCAAGTGGATCAGAGTAGAGAAGTTCGGTTGCGGTCATGCCTCAATAATGTCACAGAGAACAGTTCCACTAGCAACAGTCTCACCGATAACGGCATTTAAGTTTTTAATCACACCGCTGGTGTGGGCGTTAAGTGGTTGCTCCATCTTCATCGCTTCCAGAACTATGACAAGGTCACCGGCTGCAACACTTTGACCTTCGGTAACGGCAATCTTTACCACCGTTCCCTGCATTGGTGATGTCAGCCCGGTTCCAGCGGCTCCGGATACCGAAGATTGCTTTGCTCGATGACGCTTGACTACAGGTTCTGGTGCATGAACGAGAATTTCAAAGCGCTTTCCATTAACTTCAGCTATTAGCTTCTCGGCAGCGACTTTTGTCTGAATTTCTAGCGCAACAGATTGATAAGCAGGAATCGTATTGACGAATTCATTCTCAATATAACTTGTGTAGACCTTGAAATTCTCGGTATATGCCGGGTCTTCTAGGATTGCGCGGTGAAAAGGAAGTGCAGTTGCTAAACCACCGATTTCAAATTCAGCTAGAGCTCGTCGAGCACGTTGGATTGCTTGCGCTCGAGTGGCTCCAGTAACAATAAGTTTGGCAAGAAGTGAATCGAAGTTTCCGCCAATGAGATCGCCGTTGCGAAAACCTGCATCGACGCGAACTCCTGGGCCAGTTGGAATATTCCATGCGGTAATTCGACCCGGAGCTGGCAAGAATGAACGCCCTGGATCTTCACCATTGATACGGAATTCAATGGAGTGGCCACGAATGACCGGGTCATCAAAGCCTAAGCGTTCGCCCATCGCGATTCGGAATTGTTCACGCACTAAGTCGATACCTGTCACTTCTTCTGAGACGGGGTGTTCCACTTGTAGTCGGGTATTTACTTCCAAGAATGAAATCGTTCCATCTTTGCCAACGAGGAATTCACAGGTACCGGCTCCGATGTAACCAGCTTCCTTCATAATTGCTTTACTTGAGCGGTAAAGCTCTTCATTCTGCGCATCGGTAAGAAATGGCGCAGGCGCTTCTTCGACAAGTTTCTGGTGGCGACGTTGCAGTGAACAATCGCGGGTTGAAATTACCACCGCGTGTCCATGCTTATCAACGAGCACTTGAGTTTCAACGTGACGTGGTTTATCTAAATAGCGCTCTACGAAACATTCACCGCGCCCAAAGCCGGCGATTGCTTCGCGTACGGCAGATGCGTAGAGCTCTGGAATTTCTTCCATAGTGCGCGCAACTTTAAGACCGCGTCCACCTCCACCAAATGCAGCCTTAATGGCAACTGGAAGTCCATGTTCTTTTGCGAAAGCCAATACTTCTTCATGGCCAGTTACTGGATCTTTTGTCCCGGCAACCAGTGGTGCGCCAGCAGCTGCAGCAATTCGCCGGGCCGAGACCTTATCGCCCAGTGCGCTAATTGCAGATGGGGGAGGACCAATCCAGATTAGGCCCGCATCAACAACTGCTTGCGCAAAATCTGCATTCTCTGAGAGAAATCCATAGCCAGGATGTACGGCATCGGCCTTCGCCTCTTTCGCAAGTGCGATGATCTTGGGAATGTTTAGGAAAGTTTCTTTTGCAACGATTCCGTTGAGCGAATAAGCGAAGTCTGCACTCTGCACATGTAATGCATCGCGATCCTCATCAGAGTACATGGCAACACTTTCCAGGCCATGGTCTTTACATGCACGAATAACTCGCAATGCAATCTCGCCTCGATTGGCAATCAGAACGCGCTTCATGACATCTCCTTTACCTGCGGCCAAGAATATCCAAGTTGCTTCATTGCACTACGAAGAAAGGGCATCGAGATACCAACAACATTGGTGTAATCGCCTTCAATAACCGGAATAAATGGTGAGCCAAAGCCATCGAGGGTAAATCCACCTGCGACGTGTAGTGGCTCACCGGATGCAACATAATCTGAGATCTCTTCATCGCTCATATTTGAAAAAGTCACCTTGGTTGTTACGCGATCAGCAATCTCGGTGCCTTTATCTGTATCAATGATGCAGTGTCCGGTATGCAGTAATCCAGTTCGTCCACTAATTTGCTTGGCTCGTTCGATTGCGATTTCAGGTGTGCCAGGTTTACCGAAAGAGACGCCATCAACATCGAATGTGGAGTCGCAACCAATAATGATGGCTGGATAATCAATCATCTCGCGCACGGTATGAGCTTTAGAAATCGCTAAGGCAATCACCATATCTGCCGGGGTCATGGCGTTAAAAAAATCGGTCTCTTCATCGACATTGCTCACGATGATTGTCGGTTGTAATCCGGCATCTTCCAGGAGTCTGCGGCGAGAGGTTGATTGAGAAGCAAGAACTATTCGGGGCATTAATCAAACTTTCTTGCGCCGAAAGTAATCTGATGTGGCAATGGCTGACGTAGTTGCGGTAGCCCAAAGACGCTTCGCTTGATTACGGGTGTGAGATCTACAGATTTGTGATTAGCCAAGACTGCCCGCAGCGCCAATAGTTCTTCTGGGGTGGGGTTGCCGGATGTAACAGTGAATTTCATGGCTAGAGTGGAATATTTCCGTGCTTACGTGCCGGCAAAGTATCGCGCTTTGTCTTGAGGGTACGAAACGCCTTTGTTATGTACTGTCTGGAATCTTCTGGTTCAATCACACTATCGATTGTTCCGCGTTCTGCGGCAAGGTATGGGTTTGAGAACTTCTCCGTGTATTCGGTAATGAGATCAGCTCTGGTCGCCTCTTGATTTTTAGATTCTGCCAACTCTTTCCGATACAAAATATTGACCGCACCTTGTGCACCCATGACCGCAATCTCAGCCGATGGCCACGCAAAGTTGATATCACTGCCGAGATATTTAGAACCCATCACAATAAATGCTCCACCATATGCCTTGCGGGTAATGAGAGTGACTAGTGGAACTGAGGCTTCAGCGTAGGCATAGAGTAATTTGGCACCACGGCGAATAATTCCGTTCCACTCTTGCTCTGTGCCGGGCATGAATCCAGGAACATCGACCAACGTCAGGATTGGAATATTAAATGCATCGCAGAAACGTAAGAAACGCGCTGCTTTCTCGGAAGAATTGATATCAAGGGTTCCGGCTAGTTGAGAAGGCTGATTCGCAATTACTCCGATTGACTGACCTTCAATACGTGCAAAACCGACCACAATATTTGGCGCATAGAGCGCATGGACTTCGAGGAATTCACCCTCATCAACCAAGGCCGAGATGAGATTCTTCATATCATACGGCTGGTTCGGGCTATCAGGGATCAAAGTATTCAGAGTTATATCTGCCGCACTTTTATCAAGGCTGGCAGTTGGAGGCAGAACTGGAGAACCGTCCATATTGTTAGACGGAAGGTAGGAGAGCAACGCCTTCACATAATCAATTGCATCTGCCTCGGAATCTGCCAGGTAGTGCGCATTTCCTGATTTTGTATTGTGAGTAAAAGCCCCACCAAGTTCTTCCATTCCAACATCTTCACCAGTCACTGTCTTGATTACATCTGGCCCAGTAATGAACATATGAGAAGTGTCTTTGACCATGACTGTGAAATCTGTGAGCGCAGGTGAGTAAGCAGAACCGCCTGCGCAGGGTCCAAGGATGAGAGATATCTGTGGAATTACACCTGATGACCGAGTGTTGAGGCGAAAGATCTTTCCGTAGCCGTTCAGTGAAGCAACGCCTTCTTGAATACGAGCGCCACCTGAATCGTTAATACCGATGAGTGGAATTCCTGCTTTAAGTGCGAACTCGGCAATCTTTACAATCTTCTCTGAATGAACTTCGCCAAGTGATCCACCGAAAACAGTGAAATCTTGTGAGTACAAAGCAATTGGGCGACCATCGACGGTCGCTGTTCCGATGACGACACCATCGCCATAGGGGCGGGATTTATCCATTCCAAAGTTTTGCGCACGATGGCGGGCAAACTCATCAATTTCAGTAAATGAATCGGCATCAACGAGAAGTTCTATGCGTTCGCGAGCCGTTCCCTTGCCTTTCGCATGCTGTTTTTCGCGCGCTCTCTCGGAACCAGCATCGACGGCCTCGTCGATTCGCTCACGGAGGTCTTCAATTTTTCCCGCAGTAGTGTGCAGATCTGGGCTCATGAACATAAGGTACTAGTCGTGAGCATAGATACGCCAAGACCACCGCTAGATCTTTCGCAGATCTCTGAAAAAATCTCGCGGTACTGGCGAGTAAGCGTGGTCGAAGTCACCGGCTCTACGCAAGATGATTTACTCAACCTTGCACAGCAATCAGAAGCACAGAATGGCGACGTGCTTGTAACAGATTTTCAAAGTGCTGGACGCGGAAGAATTGATAGAACATTTGAAGCACCGGCATCGTCGGCACTACTTTTTTCTTTTTACATCGAACCAAAGCGAGAACTGAGTGAATGGTCATTCTTGCCGCTGGTTGTTGGACTTGGCGCGAGTTTTGCGCTGTCAACAATAGATCCTGGAATTACTCCTACCTTGAAATGGCCCAACGATATTCAGATAGATGGTCTAAAAGTTGGAGGAATCATCGCTCATGCAACTGGAAAGGGTGTTGTAATCGGTGTGGGAATCAATGTTGCGATGCAAGAGTCGGAACTTCCAGTTGCGCAAGCTACATCACTTGCACTACAAAACTTTGCCGAATTAAATCGCAATTTTATTTTGGCTTCATTCCTCAATGAATGTGAAAATCTGCTTGAGAGGTGGGAAGCGGGTGAAGATCTTCGCCATCTCTACTTAGAACGCAGCAGCACTATTGGGGTAAAGATAGAAGCTCAACTGCCTGGCGGAGTTAGCAAGCGCGGAGTTGCAGCGGGTATCAGCCCTCATGGGGAGTTGATTTTGGATGATGGATCACGAGTTACTGTCGGAGACATCGTTCATCTACGATAAGCCGGTGCTCGAGCGATTTCCAACAGTTGGCGTCATTGGCGCGGGTCAATTAGCTCGCATGATGGTTGGACCGGCATCAGCGCTTGGTGTCAATCTCATTTTATTTGCGCAGAGCAGCGATGATTCTGGAGCCCAAATTAATCACCACGTGATTGGCGATTACAGTGATTTAGAGACTCTTAAAAAATTCGCCCAAGGCTGCGATGTTGTTACCTTTGAACATGAACTTGTTCCACTCTCAGTGATCAAAGGACTCGAATCAGCCGGCGTGCGGGTGTACCCATCGTCATCGGCATTTATTTATTCGCAAGATAAAACAGAGATGCGTAAGAAGTTGGCTCACTATCCAGCACCTGAGTGGAAAGTAATCACATCTACCTCTGAGGTAGACCAGTACCCATTGATAGCGAAGGCCATTTCGGGAGGCTATGACGGGCGTGGGGTCTGGAAGATTAATTCGCAAGATGAGTTAGCTGAAGTGTTACGAACTACCCCCAAACTCTTAATTGAAGAACTCATTAGCTTTGATTCTGAAATAGCCGTGATGGTTGCTCGCTCGCCTCATGGTCAGGCTGTGTGCTGGGCGCCGACACAGACCGTGCAAGAAGATGGAATCTGCACAATGACAATTTCTCCTGCGCCAGAGATTTCTGGCGAAATTGCAGAGCGGGCACAACAGCTAGCTCTCGAAATTGCCGCTGAGGTAGGCGTCATCGGCGTGATGGCAGTAGAGATGTTTGTAAAGGGTGAACAGGTGTTTATCAATGAACTTGCCATGCGTCCACATAATTCTGGCCATTGGACTATTGATGGATCTCGTACGAGTCAATTCGAACAACACCTAAGAGCGATACTTGATCTGCCGCTAGGTGACCCAGCTATGACTGTCGAATATGCAGTGATGGGAAACATTCTGGGTGGCGAAAAGACGGATATGTATCGCCCCTACTTGCACCTGATGGCTCGTAATCCAGAGCTCAAGTTTCATCAGTATAAGAAAGAAGTACGACCAGGGCGCAAGATTGGTCATGTCACCGCAACAGGCTTCGACCTTCTACAATTAACCTCAGATGTGCAACATGCGCGTGACTATATGAGCGGAGAGATTGATGAGTAATCCTAAGGATGTTGCAATCATCATGGGCTCAGACTCCGATTGGCCAGTAATGGAAGATGCAGCCAAAGTCCTCGATTCATTTGGAATTTCTTATGAAGTAGATGTCGTCTCAGCTCATCGCATGCCACTTGAGATGGTTGAATTTTCGCAACAAGCACAAGCAAAAGGTTTCAAGGTGATTATTGCTGGCGCCGGTGGTGCTGCGCATCTACCTGGAATGGTTGCCTCCTTAACCACATTGCCAGTTATTGGAGTCCCTGTTGCGCTGAAAAACCTCGACGGAATGGATTCACTTCTCTCTATTGTGCAGATGCCAGGAGGAATTCCCGTTGCAACGGTAGGCGTTGGAAATGCAAAGAATGCTGGAATTCTGGCAGCGCGTATTCTCGGGATATCTGATGCCGCAATTTCTACGAAGGTTTCTGATTCATTGAAGGCGATCAACGAGGAAGCAAAAGCAAAAGGCGCCCAATTGAGCGCCCGTCGCAATCAAAAAACTGGTTTCTAGTCAGTTCTACCCAGCGCATGTACCCGCCAACCGGCGGCACGCCAAAGGTTACGGTCGAGCATATTGCGACCATCAATTAAGAATTTAGATTTAACAAGCTGCCCAATCACGGAAGGATCAAGTTCGCGATATTCCTTCCATTCGGTCAAGTGCAATATGGCATCAGCGCCCTTGACTGCATCGACAACTTTTTCTTGATAATCAAGGTTCGGAAAACGCTTACGTGCCGGCTCGATTCCTTTCGGATCGTGAACCACAACTGTGGCACCCGCGGCTTGCAGCTGGGCAGCGATATCTAGCGCTGGCGAGTCACGCACGTCATCGCTATCCGGTTTAAAGGTGGCGCCTAAAACTGCAATCTTGTATTGAGTTAAATCTTCGGTCAGGTCAGCGCGCACGACATCAATGACGCGCTGGCGAGCACGAAGATTAATTGCGTCAATCTCACGCAAGAATTCGAGTGCTTGATCTGCGCCAAGTTCTTGCGCACGCGCCATAAATGCACGAATATCTTTTGGCAGACAACCTCCGCCAAAACCAATTCCCGCCTGCAAGAATTTATTTCCGATTCGAGGGTCATACCCTATCGCCTTAGCAAGAACTGTGACATCCCCACCTGAAGCTTCACATACTTCAGCCATGGCATTGATAAAAGAAATCTTCGTCGCAAGAAACGAGTTGGCAGCAACTTTGACTAACTCTGCGGTGGGTAGATCTGCGCGAATCCATGGTGTTCCAAGATCCGTGATTGGCTTATAAACCTCTTTCAAGATTTGTTCAGCGCGATCATTTGCAACACCCACAACAAGACGATTCGGAGTCAGCGTATCTTCTACCGCGAATCCTTCCCGAAGAAATTCCGGGTTCCAAGCTAGATCGGCCTGTGGGGCAGACTTCGATAATTGATCACGTAATAGCTGAGCAGTACCTACTGGAACTGTGGATTTACCGACGACTAGTGCGCCTTCCTTTAGATATGGCGCTATCGCTGCGACAGATGACTTCACATAGGTGAGATCTGCAGCCAAACCATCTTTACTCTGCGGAGTGCCCACGCAGATAAAGTGAACATCGGCATCGGCAACTGCTGAAAAATCTGTTGTAAAGGAGAGTCTGCCGGTCTTCATCTCTGCGGCAAGCAGCGTATCTAAACCTGGTTCATAGAAAGGAAGTTCTCCCCGCGAGAGCAAATCAACTTTGCTCTGATCTGTATCAATTCCTACTACCTCGAAACCGAGCGAGGACATACACGCAGCGTGGGTAGCGCCAAGATAGCCACAACCGATTACTGAAAGCTTGAGACTCATGCGCGAGAGTCTATTGCAGCCTTATTTAAAATGAGCCCATTTGGACTAATTCTTGGGAGCACAAGGATTCTCGGCCGCCGTCTTTGTCTTGAATTTATCGATCTTAATTGGCGCAGCCGTTGCACTTGGTGCGGGTTTAACCTCATCAATGAGTGCCTTGTCATCACGGATTCGAGTCCATAGCTCCGCTGCTAGAACTTCATCCCAAATTACAACCGATCCCACAACCGGATGCCGACCATTTGGATTTGAAAGAGGGACGGTAAGAGTACGAACATTTCCAGAGGAGAGATTGCGCATCTGCTTTGCCAGGGTGAGCAGGTCATTCTTGCTTACGCCAGAGTCCATCTTCACTGTTGAAATTGTGGCGTTGTAGAAATTCGCCAATTTAATTGGGTTCAGTAAGACGCCACTACTTGTCGCCTTACGCAATACGGAGCCAACAAATATCTGTTGTCGCTCCATCCGGCCGATATCTCCGCGACCGTCGTAATCACGGGTGCGCACATACTTAAGTGCCTCAATTCCACCCAGGGTATGAGTTCCAGCGCTCAAAACAAGATGGCTTTTCGGATCATCAATGGCTACGTTGGTACAGACTTCGATTCCGCCCAGCGCATCAACGACTCGAGTAAACCCAGCGAAGTTAACTTCTACATAGTGATCTATCTTTAAATTTGTCTTGGCTTCAATTGTTTGGATAAGCAATGGTGCGCCGCCAAAGGCAAATGATGCATTGAGCTTTCCGGGACGTTCTGGAATATCAGTAGTTCCGTCTTGGCTCTTATGGGCTGGAACTTGCACGAGAGTGTCTCGAGGAAGCGAAACAATAAATGCTGCATCTCTGGCCTTACTAATGTGAATCAAGAACATTGTGTCCGAACGACCACCGGCTGCTACAGCGGTACTTCCCACGCGTAAGGCTTGAATCTCTGCTTTGCTCAATCCTTCTCGGGAATCTGATCCCACTACCAAGTAGTTCAAGGCGCGAGAAGTTTTTTCCGGGCGATCTGTGAGCTTTCCAAAAACATCAATTCGAGAAATCTGACCGCTGACTTGACCCAATCCAAGCCACGAAAGCGAGGCTAGGATTACAACACCCAATGAGAGTGATGTAATTATCCGAATCGCGCGAGTAGATTTCACATACGTAGATTACTTGCACGATAGCGTGGAGGGGTTATGGCGACACCAATGCACGAGTTAATTGGCTCACCGCACCCATCAATCAGCGTGATTCTGCCAGTACTAAACGAGCAGTCTCATATTAAGAGCGCAGTGCACTCGATACTCTCGCAAGATTACAAAGGCGCCATTGAAGTTATTTTGGCGATGGGACCATCAAAAGATAAAACGCTAGAAATTGCAGAAAGCATTGCGGTAGCTGATAAACGGGTTGTGTTGGTTGATAACCCAACTGGCAGAACTGCATCAGGTCTAAATCTTGCACTCGCGCTATCAAAAAACCCGGTCGTTGTAAGAGTCGATGCGCACGCTGAGATTCCTTCAAACTACCTCTCCTTAGTAGTTGAAGTGCTTAATGAAACGGGTGCAGTTAATGTCGGTGGAGTTATGGCCGCTGTGGGCACCACTACCTTTGAAAGATCTGTTGCGGGTGCAATGCGTAGCGCCTTCGGTGTCGGTGCATCACGTTTTCACACAGGAGGCAAAGCGGGAGCGGTCGACACTGTCTACCTCGGGGCCTTTCGCAGAGAAGCGCTGATTGCAATCGGTGGATTCGATGAACGATTTACTCGCGCCCAGGACTGGGAACTCAATTTCCGGTTACGCGAAAATGGTGGAGTTATCTACTTTGATCCGCGCCTTCACGTAACGTATCGCCCACGTTCTACCGTGCGCGCGCTGGCGAAGCAGTACTTTGAATATGGTCGCTGGCGTAGAGTTGTTTCCAGAAGACATAAGGGAACAATTAATTATCGGTATCTAGCTCCGCCTATTGCGCTCTTGGGATTTTCAAGTTCACTACTACTTGGAGTCTTTAGCTCGCCCATCTTTCTCATCCCAGCTGGTATTTATCTATCTTTTGTTCTCGTAGCCGCAGCAAGAATTGCATCTACATTACGAGAGTTCTTTCCGTTGTTACTTGTATTACCCACCATGCACTTCTCATGGGGTGCGGGATTTATATCTTCCCCGAAGACTCTCGTGCCGTCATCGGAGTAACTCCCAAGCGGCTGCGGTAGCCTTTCGCACGTGGATAAACCTGTTGCAATTTACGAGCCTTTCCGCGCTGGCTTGCCGCCAATGCGGGAATACTTATCCTCGCTCTGGCACCGGCGGGCATTTATCTCAGAGTTTTCTCGGTCAGGGCTTCGCGAACAAAATTACGGCTCCGTTTTTGGCCAACTCTGGTTGATTCTAAATCCACTGCTTTTAGCTGCCGTTTATTTTTTACTTATTTACGTCATCGGTGGAAGCAGTGATGCCGCTCGCTTCGGCCATCTCACCGCCACTCTTTTTCTCTTCTACTTAATTTCAAATAGCCTCACCGGCGGAGTGAAGGCAATTACATCCGGACAGCGTCTAATTCTCAACACATCATTTCCGCGTATCATGCTGCCAATCTCAGCCACTGTGATAGCCCTCTTTAAATTCCTACCTACTGTTGTTGTTTTCACGGTGATTCACGCTCTCATTGGTCTTCCATTTTCATGGCAGATGCTCTGGGCGGTTCCTATCTTGTTAATTGCGCTAGTAATGGCCCTCGGCATGGCAGTACTTATTTCATGTATCAACGTTTACTTCCGAGATATTTCAAGCATCTTGCCCTATCTCACCCGAAGCCTGCTCTATTTATCCCCAATTTTGTATGAGGCCGAAAGCATCTCGGAGAGTATTAAGAAGTTTGAAATTGCAAACCCACTCTTCTATCTTCTAGATTCTTGGTCTCGAGTAGTTGTGCATGCAGAAGCTCCGTCTATGCCAGGGCTCATTCATGCCTCAGTGTGGGCTTTTGGACTGTTCTCCATCGGTAGTTACATCTTCCTATCGAGGGAGCGTGATTTCGCTGTCCGACTTTAGTCACACACATGATCAGCATGGCGTTGCCGTGTCAGTTCGGGATTTAGGTCTTACCTATACGACATCCATTGAGAAAAAACCTACCTTGAAGGCGCGCTTTAAATCTTTAGGTCGAGGCAAGAAGCACACCCGAATTATTCACGCACTAAACGATGTGAATCTTGATATTCATTATGGAACAGTGCTCGGAATCATCGGTTCTAACGGCGCCGGAAAATCAACGTTGATGCGCGTAATCTCCGGAATTGTTCCGCCTTCATACGGCCGCGTGGAAGTTTATGGCAGCGTCAGCACACTTCTAGCACTTGGTGTTGGTTTTAATCCATCAATGACCGGTCGCGATAATGTCTATCTTGGTGGGCTAGCAGCAGGAATGTCACGTGAAGAGATTGATACACATTTTGACGCAATCGCTGACTTTTCTGAGCTAGGAGAGGCAATTGATGCTCCGATGCGAACGTATTCTTCCGGAATGTATGCGCGCCTAGCATTTTCGGTAGCTGCTGTTGTCGAGCCGGATATTTTAATTATTGATGAGGCGCTGAGTACCGGTGATGCGAAATTTAAAGAGAAGAGCTTAAATCGAATTAAAGAGTTGCGCACCGCAGATCGAGCCCTGATTCTGGTTAGCCATGCACTGGCCACCATTGAAGATATTTGTAATGAAGTCATCTGGCTTAATAAGGGAAAGCTGATGATGCGTGGTAATCCGGCGGAAGTGATAACCGCATATCGTGAATTTGTTAACGCAAGAAAGAGCGCATCATCAGATGAGGATGTTTAAAGCGTTATCGCTATTACTGTGCTTCACTCTCTTTGCAACATTGAGTACGCCATCGGTTGCTACCGCACAAGCACCAGTTAAATTCTCCTTCACTGGTGCTGGCTACGGCCATGGAGTTGGCATGAGCCAAATCGGAGCCAAGGCTCGGGCACTTGCGGGTGAGAGTGCAACTGCAATTCTTAATTATTATTACAAGAACGTACAAATCGCTCCGATTGTTGATACCCATACGATTCGGGTAAATATTGCTCGAGCCCAGAAGACAATCTCTTTTGTCAGTACATCTCCTGGATCAGAAATCCAGGTGTATAGCGGTGATATTGGCAATACACGTGATGTGCTTCCAGCAATCACGGCACCTGCCAAGAAAAAGTTAACCGTTAGCATTGATGGAAGTGATGCAGTAGTTGAAGGATTGCGCGCGAAAGCTTTCACGGTGCGATGGACTGGTCCTTCAACGGTCATCACTTTTTCACAAGCAGGTAGCGCTGTCAGGTATAAATACGGACAGATTCAGGTAAAGATAGTCAAAGGTGCCATGGAAGTTACCAACACACTTGCACTCCGCGACGAATATTTATTGGGGATAAGTGAGGTTCCGTCATCGTGGCCGGCAGCGGCCCTGGAAGCACAAGTGATTGCCTCGCGCTCCTATGCACTTTCAAAACTTGGGAAGATAAATCCTGCCTGCGATTGTCAGGTTTATTCGCATATTGCAGATCAGAACTTTGTCGGCTTCTCCAAAGAATCTGAACCAAGATTTGGTCAGTTTTGGAAGGCGGCAGTGACACGAACTATTCTCGATACAGCTACTAGCTTGGCCATTCTGACTAATGGAAAACCTATTCAGGCCTACTTCTTCTCCTCCTCTGGTGGGGCAACACAGACAACTCTTGATGCATGGGGTGCGGCCACTAGCTATACACAATCAGTTTTAGATCCAGCAGGGCTTGATCCGAAAAACAATCCTCGCTTTGCCACCTGGAGCGCAACTGCAGACCAGGCAGTCGTTGCTAAGGCCTTCCTGCTTGCCGACATTCTCACCTTAGAAATTATGTCGCGCAATACCGCTGGCGCTGTTACCTATATCAAAGGCACAGCCAGTGACGGTGCTACTAAATTACTACGAGGAGATACCTTTAGAAGTAGAGTGAAGATCCCTTCGCCCTACTTCAATTTAGCAATCTAATTTTTCAATTATTAGTTGGCGTGCAAGACCGAGTTGAGGCCGCCCCAAGTTCCGGCGCGCATAACAACTTCAAGTCCACCATCGAGTGAGTTACGACGGAATAGGAGATTGCTTGCGCCGGAAAGTGTGCCTGCTTTAACAATTTCGCCATCCGGCAACTTAACCTTGGCCGTCGATGTGATGTAAGTGCCCGCCTCGATTACGCAATTATCTCCGAGTGAAATACCCAATCCTGAGTTAGCGCCCAATAAGCACTTTTCACCAATTGAAATGACTTCCTTGCCACCGCCACTGAGAGTTCCCATGATGGATGCTCCACCACCCACATCGGTGCCATCTGCAACAACAACACCAGCAGAGATTCGACCTTCGACCATCGAAGTTCCGAGAGTTCCGGCATTGAAATTAACGAAACCTTCATGCATCACAGTTGTGCCACTTGCAAGATGTGCTCCTAATCGAACGCGGTCGGCATCTGCAATACGCACACCACTAGGTATTACGTAATCAACCATGCGCGGGAATTTGTCGACAGAAATAACTGTCACGTGACCGTATTGCGCTTTCAAACGTGCGCGGGTAAATTCGAATCCATCGACTGCACACGGTCCTGCTGATGTCCAGACCACATTTGCCAGTAATCCAAAAATTCCTTCAAGTGATGCACCATGTGGCTTCACTAAACGATGCGACAGCAGGTGCAGACGAAGATATGCATCGCGCGCATCTTTCGGTGCTACGGTGAGATCAATCTCAATCGAAACAATTTCACGAGATACCCCGCGCACATCATCACGTCCGACCATCGCTTGCAAAGATGCATCAGGTTGGCCACTTATTGCGCCGAGTGAAGGTGCTGGATACCAGACATCAAGCACAGTTGTGCCGGCAAGAGTTGCAATTCCATGGCCATGAGCTAGTGAAGGCATGTTCTAAGCCTAACCCCTATCCTGTACCACATGCGCATTGCAGTGTTTTGTTCTTCATCACCCTCGATTGATTCCAAATATATTGACCTAGCCTTTGAACTCGGTGCTGGAATCGCGCAGAGTGGAGCGGAGTTAGTTTCAGGTGGTGGACACATATCAGCCATGGGTGCCATTGCGCGTGGCGCCCGTAGTAAGGCCGGACGAACTATCGGAGTTATTCCACAGAAGTTAGTCGATATTGAATTCGCAGATCACGACAGTGATGAGCTCATAGTTGTCGACTCCATGCGCACGCGTAAGGCAAAGATTGAAGATTTATCTGATGCCTTCATTACCTTACCTGGCGGGCTTGGAACGTTAGAAGAACTCTTTGAGATATGGGTTGGTCGATATCTACAATTTCACGATAAACCAGTAATCATTCTTGATCCATACGGTATCTATAAGCCGCTTCATTCTTTAGTCGAACACCTGGAAAGTGAGAACTTTGTAAAACCTGGAATGCGCGATCTCCTGCACTGGACAACATCGGTTGAGCAAGCGCTAGTGATAGCGCATGGTGAAAAATAGATGTCCACGAATACGCTCGCCATTTCACTGTCAATTCCAGCACCTCGGGCTGAAGTCTGGAAGTCAATTGCAGATTGGCCATCGCAAGGGCAGTGGATGTTGCAGACAAAAGTGTGGGTCACATCAGAGCGGACAACTGGTGTTGGCACAACTATCGCTGCATTTACCGGGCCGCTATACAAGTTCTACCCTCGAATTAAATCACCAGGATTGCTCGATCTTATGACTGTAACTCGCTGGGAAGAACCATCCCGATGCGATGTGAATCATCATGGAAAGATTCTTAAAGGAAGTGGATCATTCATTCTTTCCGAAGAAGATTCGAATTCCACTCGCTTCGATTGGTCGGAAACAATCGTGGCACCACGCGTGCTTTTTTTGCTGACCGCCCCCTTTCTTTACGTTGGTGTGCGCATATCCCTGGCGCGATTTGCACGAACATTCCGCTGAACACTCAACAATCAGTTGCTCAGCGAGTAATCTGTATACCGTGAGCAACCCTCAAACACTGGCGCAGTTGCTCGCCTCCTTACCTGAGGAAGAACGATTCATTCTCACGATGCATTACCTTCGATCCAAGAGCAGCGCAGAAATTGCAGCGCTCTTAGCGGTTCCGGAAAAATCAGTTATCGCCGTGATTGAAAGCGGAAAGAAGCGGCTCACCGCCTTTTTGGGCATATAAATCCCTCGATTTCACCTCGGGCTCATTCTGCGAGATACTTCTCCCTACCGGTCGCACCCGCCCGCATCGTCACAAGGAGTCCCCACCATGGCAGCTATGAAACCTCGCACTGGTGATGGGCCCATGGAAGTCACCAAGGAAGCGCGCTCGCTCGTTATGCGCATTCCGCTCGAAGGTGGCGGCCGTCTGGTCGTTGAATTAAATCCTCAGGAAGCAAACAACCTGAGCGCAGCCCTTGAAGCTGCAGTTGCTCTGATCAAAAAGTAGAGCGGACGCTAGAAATTCTTCACGCTGTTGCTCCTGAACTTGAACCACTTCTCGGAGCTGATGTTCTGGTACTTGGATATAGCCAATCAAAAGATGGTGAGATTTCCTTCGCTGGAAGTAAAAAGTTACTTAATAAGTTAGAGAAATTCTTTGAGATAAATCTTGTCGATGAACTTTCATTCTTCTCTCCGACAGGTAAAGCCGGTGAGATTAACGAAATACCAGTCTTGCACGAGGATGCAACGGTCGAGCGCATCTATCTTGTGGGACTTGGCGACCAATCACTTGCATCTTTTCGTGCAGCTGGAGCGTCATTCGGACGTAAGGTTCGTGGAAAAGCAATTGAGGTAATTTCACTCTGTTCGCAGAGTGCGAAAGAAGTAAAAGCACATGGCGTTTCGGCCCTACTTGGCGCTTATTCGTGGAGTTTGAAAACTGGCAAGGAAGTTGAAATTCCTTCAATAGGCATCGCGACCTTGGAAGTTGAAACTGTAGAACGTGCATCAGTTATTGCTCAAGCTTTGTATGCGGCGAGAGATTTGACGCTAACTCCGTCAAATATTAAAAACCCTTTGTGGATGGCGCAAGAAGCTAAGAAATTGGCGGAAGAGAAGGGGTTAGCCATCAAAGTGTTAGCTGGTAAGGAGCTGGCACAATTTGGCGGCTTACGCGCAGTGGGTAATTCATCGCCTAAACCTGGACCTCGATTTATCGAACTTTCCTATATTCCAAAAATGAGAGGGAATGGAGCAGCAGCACTTCCGCATATTGTGATTGTTGGAAAAGGAATCACATTCGATACTGGTGGAGTTTCCCTTAAACGTCCATATGAATTTATGACAGCAATGAAGAGCGATATGGCAGGTGCGGCTGCTGCACTTGCAACTATCAGTGCGCTGCCTGAGTTGCAACCAAAGGTACGAGTAACTGTTTTGTTGATGTGTGCCGAAAACGCACTCTCGGGTAGCGCGCAACGACCATCAGATGTTATTACCCAATATGGTGGCACCACAGTTGAGATCATCAATACTGATGCTGAGGGCAGATTAGTTCTAGCTGATGGTCTTGCTTATTCAGTAGCTAATCTTGACCCCGATTACCTTATTGATATTGCAACCCTGACCGGTTCCGCCACCTTAGGTCTTGGTCGTCAGTATGCCGCGCTCTATTCGCGCGATGAGAAACTTGCCAAGAAGTTTGTGGAAATTGGCGAAGAAAGTGGCGAACGAGTCTGGCATATGCCACTTGTCGATGATTACGCCGATTCCCTGGAAAGTGATGTTGCAGATTTAAACCACGCAGCGGATAAAGGCGACTATTCAGCTGGCTCAGTAACGGCCGCTCTCTACCTGGAACATTTCGTCGGAGACAGTCGCTGGGTTCATCTCGACATTGCTGGAACAGGGCGCAGCGAAAACGATTCTGGAGAAAACGTGAAGGGCGGCACCGGTTTTGGGGTGCGCTTGTTGATTGATTGGATATTGTCTCTCTCATGAATATAGATCCGCACACATTTGCAGAGACATTTATTGCAGAGGACTCGGTAAAGAGTGCGGCGCGAGCACGCGGACTAGAAAACGGTGTGAGTGATGTATCTCAGGGCACAGGTGCCTATCTGCGCCAACTTGCACATCAACTAAAGGCGCAGTCGGTTGTTGAAATTGGCACTGGCTCGGGAGTTGGTTCACTCTGGTTACTTGAAGGAATGATGGTAAGTGGAACCTTGACATCAATTGATGACGAGATGGAACACACAACAATTGCAAAGATTGCAATGGCCGATGCCGACATTGCTCAGTCGCGATTTAGGTTTATTACAAACCCAGTTATGGATGTCATGACAAAGCTCACCGACCGTGCCTATGACCTGGTAGTTTTTAGAGGCAACCCAGAAGATTTAAGCTATGCGATTGCGCAGGCACATAGAATCTTGCGAAGTGGCGGAGTTTTTGTGATTGATAATTTCTATGGTGGAAGTAAAGTTCCAGACCCAGCACAGCGAGACCCCAAGACGATTGCCCTACGCGAGGCAGGTAAATCTGTGAAGGCTGACACAGATTCATGGGTGGCATCACTGATTTATGTCGGTGATGGTTTGTTGCTCGCAACGAAGTTGTAGCAGAATTCACCTATGCAGGTAATGTTATGAGCGAATTTGATACCAAACCTTGGTGGGAAGCACCTGCTCCAAAAGGTTTAAATAAAACTATCTCGCTAAAGAACGCAATCATTCTTGCACTCAGTGCTGGACTCGTGGCAGGGACATTTACCGCGTCATCAACAGGATCACTCTTTGGTCGTTCCGTAAATCTTGTCAAAACTTCCTCAACGATTGAACGCCCGGTTGGTTCCGTAGCTGAGATTTCTCAGCGCGTACTGCCATCAGTTGTCTCAATTGAAGCGAAGTCAAATATTGGCGGCTCCACTGGCTCCGGGTTTGTTATCGACAGCACTGGTTACATTCTTACCAATAACCATGTCATTACTACTTCGGTAGAAAGTGGCGGGGAGATTTCAGTCAGATTAAACGATGGCTCACAGTATTCGGCCAGAGTGATTGGCCGCGACAGTTCCTATGATTTAGCGGTACTTAAAATTTCTGGCGCCACTCTAAAAGCGCTTCAATTTGGCGACAGCGATAAAGTCGCTGTGGGTGACTCAGTTATTGCAATTGGCTCACCGCTCGGACTAACCGGAACTGTGACGCTTGGAATTATCAGCGCGAAAGATCGCGCGGTAACTGCAGGAGAGTCACAATCTGAAAATTCATTTATCAACGCCCTGCAAACTGATGCTGCAATTAACCCTGGAAATTCGGGTGGCCCACTCGTTGATGCCACCGGGTCCGTCATTGGCGTTAACTCGGCAATCGCATCACTTGGTTTCTCTGCTGGTTCGCAAGTGGGATCTATCGGGCTTGGATTTGCAATTCCAATTAATCAAGCGCGGAAAACTGCAGAGCAGTTAATTAAAAATGGAAAAGCAACCTATCCAGTCATTGGCATCTCAGTGGAGATGGCTTTCAATGATGGGGGCGCACTGATTTCAAAGACCGCTCAGGGAGTTACAAAGGGTGGGCCTGCCGATAAGGCTGGACTCAAACCCGGAGATATCATCATTGAAATTGCTGGTCGTGCAATTGGCTCGGCAGATGAATTAATTGTTGCCATTCGTGCCCAAAATGTGGGGGATAAAGTGGAAGTTGTCTATAAGCGTGGTTCTGTGACTAAGAGCGCCACTCTAATTCTGGCCGCATCCGAGTAAGGCGATAGGCTCTTCACATTATGTTCTTCGATTTTGGTGCAGGTGAGTTAATCGGACTCGCACTTCTTGCCATGATTTTATTGGGCCCCGATAAGTTGCCACAGTTCGCCGTCGATGCAGCAAAAATGGTTAAGAAAATCAGAGGTTTTGCAGCAACTGCCACCTCTGAGCTCAAGGATAATTTAGGCCCGGGATTTGAAGATTTACAGCCTTCGGATCTAAACCCAAAAGCATTTATTAAAAAACAACTTGCAAACGCCATCGATGAAGATGATTCACCAGCTAAACCAAGATTTAAAGCCAAGATTGATCCAGATTTACTATGAGTACCATCGAGCTTATTCATGCCGCACTGGCGACCGTACAAGATCCGGAGCTCCATCGTGCGCTACCTGAGCTCGGGATGGTCAAATCAGTTTCACATAAGGCAGGTCGAGCTGATTTAGAAATTCTGCTCACCATCTCGGGCTGTCCCATGAAAGATCGCTTGACAGTTGATATCGAGAAAGCAGTTTTAGCAGTCGATGGAGTCTCGGAAGTTTCAATTTCCTTTGGGGTTATGGATGAAGAGCAGCGTGCGAATATTAAGAAACTTCTTCGCAATGGCCGGGAAAGCTTCATCTCATTTGCGCAAGCCGATTCCCTCACTCGCGTGATCGGAGTCGCATCTGGAAAAGGTGGAGTCGGAAAGTCATCACTGACTGCAAATTTAGCCGTCGCTTGCGCTCAGAAAGGGTTACGTGTTGGCATTCTTGATGCCGACGTTTACGGCCATTCAATTCCCCGTCTCATGGGACTCATCGGCCAGCGCCCCACAGCAATTGATCAAATGTTTATTCCATTGGAATCCTTTGGGGTAAAGACTGTTTCGATGGAGATGTTCAAACCTGAGCGCTCGGATGCGATTGCATATCGTGGACCGCTCTTGCACCGCGTGCTGGAACAGCTTTTATCCGACGCGTATTGGGGCGATCTTGATCTGCTCTTTATCGACCTCCCACCCGGAACTGGCGATTTGGCAATCTCACTTGGACAGTTAGTGCCAACTTCAGAGATTGTGGTTGTCACCACGCCACAAATTGCTGCTGCTGAAGTAGCCGAACGCGCTGGGCGCATCGGTCACCAGATTCACCAACGCGTAATCGGTGTCATTGAAAATATGTCTGCATATCCATGTGCCAACTGTGGCGAACCCACATCACTATTTGGCGAAGGAGGAGGCGAAGAAACTTCCAAGAGATTATCGCAGTTGGTTGGTTCAGATGTTCCGTTACTAGGAAAAGTTCCATTTAGCCCAGAACTTCGTGAAGGCGGAGATGGTGGAAGTCCGGTGGTTATTTCGGCTCCCGAAAGCCCAAGTGCGCAAATGATCAATGAAATCGTGAGCAAACTTATCGTGCGAGAGAAATCCTTACTTGGCGTCAGACTCGGGCTTGCGTAACTCTTCTACGATTTCTTTAGCAAGATCACCGAGTTCATTACGCAGGTAATCACGCGTCGCCACATCGCCTAGTGCAATTCGTAAACTCGCGAGTTCGCGGGTGAGATATTCGGTATCAGCAACGCTTCGAGCATTCTGCGCCCGATCTTCATTGAGTGAGATTCGGTCTCTATCTGCTTGTCGATTCTGCGCCAGCAAGATAAGGGGAGCTGCGTATGAAGCCTGTAGCGAGAGAATGAGAGTAAGAAAAATAAATGGGTAATCATCAAATCTCAGATCGCGTGGAGCGAGTGCATTCCAAATTACCCAACTAAGAACAAAGACCGTCATGTAAACCAAGAAACGAGCAGTGCCGAGGAATCGAGCAAATTTTTCAGAGAGGCGACCAAAAGCTTCCGGATCGTAATTAGCTCGAAGTGATCGACGTGTCTGACGAGGGGTATCTAAACCATTGTTACGTGCCATTTTTAGAGTCCCTTCGGTAAATCTTGCGAATCATCAAAACCAGTAGTAAAACTTGTATCAATGCTTTCCAGCGCTGCAGTTGTCGTAGCCGAATCTCGGTGGTCATGACGCCAGTTTTCGGGCAGTAAGTGGTCAAGCACATCATCGACCGTTACTGCGCCAAGCAAGCGATCATTTGCATCAATAACCGGTAGTGAGAGCAAGTTATAACTAGCTAAGTATGACGAAACCGCATGCAGGGATGCATCGGGATTAACGCCCTGCGTATTGGTATCGACAATCGAGCCAAGCAGCGTTGCCGGTGGCTCACGCAATAAGCGCTGATAGTGGACCATTCCAATAAATCGACCGGTAGGTGTCTCCAGCGGTTGCCGGGCGATAAATACCTGCGATGCCAACGCTGGTGAGATTTCACTCTGGCGAACAGCGGCAAGTGCATCTGCCACTGTGTAATCAGCTGACATCACAATTGGTTCTGTCGTCATCATTCCACCTGCTGAGTAATCCTCATATGTCATCAAGCGCAACACATCTTCAGCATCTTCAGGATCCATCAACTCAATCAACTCTTGTGCTCGTTCTTCACCGATTTCGCGCAACAAGTCAGCGGCATCGTCTGGATCCATCTCTTCCAGCACGTCGGCAGCGCGTTCGCCTTCAAGTTCTGCAAGGAGAGCTACCCGTTCTGCTTCATCCATTTCTTCTAAAACATCAGCAAGTCGTTCGTCATTGAGTGCTCGGGCAACTTCGACTCGACGCTTTGGTGCTAAATCTTGTAAGACCGCCGCTAAATCGGCTGCCCGCAAGTTACTGAGTGTTGAAAGTAAATTTGCAACGCCTTGATTAGATTCATGTTGCGCGAAGCCAATAACTTCTTCCCAAGCCAACGTTGAGGTCGCTCCTTTGCGCCGAAACCCGCGCCCTTTGCGCATAATATGAACGCGCGTGATGAGCCAGTCACCAGTGCGGTTCTGCTCCATCGCCATATCTTCGACAAGAACTGATTCGTTATCTTCGACGATTGTGATGGTTCGGTCCAATAAATCGCCCAAGACAAGTAATTCTCCGGTGCGGGTATCAAAGCGGCGCATATTAAGAAGCCCGGTAATAACAACAGCACCAGATTCAATTGATGTCACTCGTGTGATTGGTACGAATACGCGGCGTCGAAGTGGCACTTCAACAACTAAACCCAATATGCGTGGTGATTGGTTATTTGAACGAAGGGTCGCAACAGCGTCGCGCACCTTGCCGATGGGATCACCATTTGGGTCAAAAACTGCAGTTCCGGCTAAGCGGGCGAGAAATATTCGATTGCTGTTATTTCCGCTCATGGGATAAGAGTAACGGGTGACCTATCAGCTAGGTTTGCCCAGTGACATCAGACGGAGTGACATCATCAGGTACAGGCATTGATAACCACACTCAATTGCCTGCTCGCCCCGACCTGATCCGCCTCACAATTGGGGTCTTCGGCATCGGTTCATCTGGGCCATTGATTGCACTCAGCACGATGCCGGTTCCCACACTAATTTTCTGGCGGAATCTGGGCGGCTCATTACTGACTCTTCCATTTGCGCTACGCCATAAAGTTAACCGGAGTGGAGTTCTATTAGCAGCGCTCGCCGGAGTATTGCTGGCACTTCACTTTGTTGGATTTTTTATCTCGATGCGCATGACTAGCGTCGCCGCAGGTACAGCTTTGGTTGCAACCCAACCCATCTATGCTGCCTTTTTTGTGAAACTGACGGGCGGTCACATTCCAGGAAAATCTTGGGCTGGCATGTTCATTAGTTTTGTTGGAGTACTTCTCGTAACCGGTGTTGACCTGCAGTTGGATAGAAAATCGTTCCTGGGAGATATGGCAGCACTAGTTTCCGGTGCGTTAGCAGCGGCGTACATGTTGGTTGGGTCGCGCGCTCAAAAGCAGATGGAAACAACTTCTTACACAACAATTTGTTATTTTATTTGTTCAATTACCGCGCTCCCGATGGCCCTTCTGATGGGTTATGAAGTGATTCATTTTTCAGCCAGAGAATGGTGGATTCTTTTAGGGCTGGTTGTCGGCGCACAACTTCTTGGCCACACCATGTTTAATTCAACACTTAAGCGAGTCTCACCAGCAATTGTCTCGATGATTGTTTTCTTTGAGGTTCCGGTTGCAGCAATCCTGGCCATGATTTTTAGCATTGGAAAGCAACCGGATTTGAGCATTATCCCGGGGGTAATTTTAATTCTGCTCGGATGTGCACTGGTAGTTTTGCGCAAGAGCAAGAAGGTTGGAGTTGAACTGTGATTGATATTCATACGCACACCACTGCCAGCGATGGCACTGATTCCCCATTTGCCTTGGTTAAAAAAGCGCTTTCAACTGGTGTCACAACGTTAGCAATTACTGATCACGATTCCACAGCTGGTTGGCAGGAAGCAATCAGTGCACTTCAACCACAGATTGAACTGGTTTTAGGTGCTGAGATTTCCTGTTTAACTACAGATGGAATCAGCGTGCATATGCTGGGCCTGCTCTTTGACGGCGAGAATGTAGCGATGCAACAGATACTCAGTGACTCACGGGACACCCGGATTCCTAGAATGCGAAAAATGGTAGAGCTTTTAAGGGCAGATGGAATCAATATTTCGCTCGATGATGTCTATGCCGCAACTCCGGAAGGAGCCACTGTCGGTCGCCCCCACCTAGCTGATGCGCTGGTACGCAACGGTGTTGTAGCCGGTAGAGATGAGGCATTTTTAGAATTACTCAGTAATGAGTCGAAATATTATGTAACTCATGCTGCGCCAACACCGGTTGATGCAATCTTGGCTATTCGAGCAGCAGGTGGTGTAGCTGTCATTGCCCACCCTTTCGCCTCTCGTCGTGGGCAGATCATTACCTCTGAAACTTTTCAGGATCTTTTTGCAGCAGGGCTTAATGGCGTTGAAGTTCATCACCGCGATCAGAGCGCCGAAGAACAGAGGATACTGACCGCTATTGCGCAAGATCTTGATCTGGTTATTACCGGTGCAAGTGATTATCACGGCACGGGAAAACTCAATGCCATGGCAGAGAACACAACTCATCCTGCGCAATGGGAAGTTTTAGAGGCGCAGGCAGATGCACGAAGGGTGGTTAGAGTATGAATTCAATTGGAGCAATTACCTTTGCGACTCAAGCTTTTGTAACGCTTTTTGTCATCATGGATCCACCTGGTGCAACACCAATATTTCTAGGATTGGTAGGCGATAAATCTCCACGAGAGCGGGTACGACTGGCATGGCAGGCAGCCAGCGTTTCCTTATTTGTTATTGCAACTTTTGCGATCTTTGGACAGCTGATTCTTGATTACATGCATGTCTCAATCGAAGCTCTTCAAGCAGCAGGTGGGTTGCTACTGCTCTATGTTTCATTACAGCTACTTACTGGATCTACTAAAACTGGCACAGATCAAAAGAGTTCAAATATTGGAATGGTTCCACTAGGAACTCCATTACTCGCAGGGCCAGGTGCAATCGTTGCCACCATGATTTATGTGCAGCAAGCAGATTCCACTGCACAGTTCATCGGACTAGGTGTAGCAATTGTTGCGGTGCACATCATTATTGGTACCGTGCTTATGGCCTCGACAAAGATTATTAGTGTTATCAAGGATTCTGGCGTTACTTTATTGGCAAGCATTGCCGGATTATTGCTTGCGGCGATTGCAGTACAGATGTTGGCAAATGCGATTAAAGCGTTTGCGGCAAATTAACTAGTTATTCGCTTGGTACGAGTACGTTCACGCTTTACTCGCTCGGCTGAACTCTTCGGTGCACTCTTTTCAAGTGCAGGTTTCGCAACCTTAGGCGCACGAGTTTTCTTGAGATTGCCAGTTGAACCCACAGGGATATCGAGCAACTCATAGAGATGATCAGAGGAAGAGTACGTTTCTAGGGGTTCTGGAAGTCCCAACTTAAGTGCGGTATCAATCATCTTCCAACGGGCCAGATCATCCCAGTCCACAAAAGTCACTGAAATTCCGTGCGCACCGGCACGAGCCGTACGACCAATGCGGTGTACGTAGGTCTTCTCATCTTCCGGGCATTGGTAGTTAATAACGTGAGTAATGCCATCAATATCAATTCCACGAGCTGCAACATCTGTAGCAATCAGAACATCTGACTTACCCGCCTTAAAATCATTGAGCGCTTTTTCGCGCGCAGGTTGGCCAAGATCACCATGAATAGTTGCCGCGTTAAATCCACGCTCAACTAATTCATCGGAAGTTTTTTGGGCGGTTCGCTTTGTGCGACAGAAAACAATCGTTGGTCCGCGGCCATTAGCCTGCAGTATTCGAGCAAGTAGCTCGATTTTATCCAAGGCGTGCGCGCGAATAACATGTTGAACAATTCGTGAAACAACGGCGCCTTCATCTTCATTATCTTGGGTACGAATATGCACGGGTTGGTTCATGAAACGACGAGCTAGCGCGATGATGTCACCAGGCATGGTTGCTGAAAAAAGCATGGTCTGTTGGCGTGCTGGAGTGCTGGTAAAAATCTTCTCCACATCGGGTAAGAAGCCCAGATCAAGCATCTCGTCTGCTTCATCGAGTACAACGCGGGAAACGTTTTTGAGCGTCAGTTGTCCTTGGCGGTATAAATCCAAAAGTCGCCCGGGAGTTCCAACCACAATTTCCACGCCTTTTTGCAGCGCCTCAATTTGCGGTTCAAATGCTCGTCCACCGTAAACCGCCAAGGTACGAATTCCGCGATTAAATGAGAGTTCCTCAATATCTTTTGTAACCTGCACGCAGAGTTCGCGCGTTGGTACAACAATCAAAACTTGTGGGTGGCCTTGGTTGGCTAGTTGCGGCCAATCAGAATCATTCGGCGCAATAACGCGCTCAATAACCGGAATACCAAAGGCGAGTGTTTTTCCCGTTCCTGTCTTTGCCTGACCAATCACATCACCGTCGGCCAGTGCAATGGGCATGACCATCTCTTGAATCGGAAATGGGGAGGTGAAGCCATGCTGGTTTAGGGCATCGATGGTCTCTTTGCGAAGTGGTAAATCTGCGAAAGTAATCGACACTTAGTTGGCACCAAAACCGACGCGACGTTCGGTTGGTTGCCCGATTTCCACATATCCGATTTTCTCTGCCGGCACGATGACTTCGTGGCCACGAACATCTGAGAGCACAAGGGGAGTAGCGGATGTGAGCGCTGCTGTGACAGCGGCCTTAATTTCCTCGGGGGCCATTGGGCATTCGAAAGAGAGTTCACTGCTGACATGTGTGATGGAGATGCGAACTTGTGATGCCTTATCTGATTTCTTTGCGCTCATAGCCCTATCTTAGAGTCAGAGCTCGGTCCGGGGAAATCCAGAAATTCCGCGCCACATGAGGGTTTCAACGAGATCTATCGCTTGTTGTCGGTTGAGCTTTCCATCTCTTTCCAGCCAATGGCGAGCAGTTACTTGAACATAGCCAATTAAGCCAACACCAAGCATCATCGCCTCTTCGCGAGGAAGTCCAGTGTCATTTGAGATGACACCACTGACGGCAGCAGCACAGTCGTAGGTCATGCGATTGAGGCGCTCGCGCACTTGTGGTTCAACACTCATATCACTTTCAAAGAGAAGTCGGAACGCTTCTCCTTCATTTTCAATAAAATTAAAGTAGGCATCGATTGTGACGTGTACGCGTCGCTTATTATCCGGCGTAGACGAGATAGCTTTTTGAAGTTCATAGACCAATAAATCAATGTGAAGGTCGAGAACTGCAAGATAGAGGTCTAACTTAGAAGGAAAGTGTTGGTAAAGCACCGGCTTGCTGACATTAGCGCGATCTGCAATCTCATCCATCGCCGCTGAGTGATATCCGGCGGCGGTAAATACCTCGAGGGCGGCAGAGAGCAAAATGGCTCTTCGTTCATCGCGAGGTAGGCGTGATTTATCTGAACGCGAACTATGTGCAGATGCAGTTTCGGTAGTCATTGTGCGCATCGTACAGAATTGGCAGCCAAACGCACAGTACGGCAGAATCACACCCATGAAGACTCCTCCGCTCGTCACCCCAGGCCCTGCGCTTACTGTTGATGAGGTTCGTCGTTATAGCCGCCACTTGATTATTCCGGATGTTGCAATGGCAGGTCAGCAACGCATGATGAATGCCAAGGTGCTCTGCGTCGGCGCAGGAGGCTTGGGCTCCCCGGCGCTCATGTACTTAGCTGCTGCCGGAATCGGGACGCTTGGAATTGTTGAATACGACACCGTTGATGAATCCAATCTTCAGCGCCAGATTATTCATGGCCAGTCAGATATTGGTAAGAGCAAAGCGCAGAGTGCGAAAGCGAAGATTTCTGAAATTAATCCTTATGTCAACGTCATCACACATGAAACTCGACTCGATAATTCAAATGTGATGGAGATTTTTTCCCAGTACGACATCATTGTTGACGGTACCGATAATTTTGCAACGCGTTATTTAGTAAATGATGCATGTGTGCTTTTAAAGAAGCCATATGTGTGGGGTTCAATTTATCGATTTGATGGACAGGCAAGTGTGTTCTGGGCAGAGTACGGCCCTTGTTACCGCTGCCTCTACCCGGAACCGCCACCTCCAGGAATGGTGCCAAGTTGCGCCGAAGGCGGAGTGCTCGGTGTCTTATGTGCAACCATCGGTTCAATCCAAACAACCGAAGCTATTAAAGTCCTCACCGGAATTGGCGAACCACTCGTTGGCTCATTAATGGTCTATGACGCACTGGATATGAGTTTTAGGAAGATTAAAGTACGTAAGGATCCTAACTGCCCGCTGTGTAGTGAAAATCCGAAGCAGACTGCACTGCTTCCTGATTACGAAGCATTTTGCGGAGTACTTTCAGATGCGGCGCAAGAAGCTAGCGCTGGATCAACAATTACCGTGCAAGAGTTGAAAACCAAAATTGATGCGCAGGATAACTATTACCTCATCGATGTTCGCGAACCAAGTGAATACGAAATTGTAAATATTCCAACTGCGCACCTGATTCCAAAGCAAGGATTTATTGATGGATCAGTTCTGGCAACTCTTCCGCACGATAAACCAATAATCTTGCATTGCAAGAGTGGAGTCCGCTCTGCTGAATGTCTAGCGATTTTAAAGAACGCTGGATTTTCTGATGCCTCTCATGTTTCTGGTGGTGTCGTTGCTTGGGCCAAGCAGATTGATGCATCGCTGCCGGTTTACTAATGCTCGATAACTACACTGGCTATCGCATGCTCCTGGTACATGCACACCCTGATGATGAAACGATTAACAATGGAAGCACTATGGCGCTCTATGCAGCGCGCGGGGCACAAGTAACTCTTATTACCTGCACACGCGGTGAAGAAGGCGAAGTTTTAATTCCGGATCTGGCCCACTTAGCTGCGCACGAGACAGATACTTTGGGGGACCATCGCGTTAACGAATTGGCGCAAGCGATGGTCACACTTGGGGTTAACGATCACCGCTTTTTGGGTGAAGGCGTTACTCGCTACCGAGATAGCGGGATGATGGGAACCCCAGCAAACGATGGCCCGAATACTTTTTGGAATGCTGATTTCAATCAAGCTACACAATCCTTGGTATCCGTCATTAACGAAGTAAAGCCCCATGTACTTATTACCTACGATGAATTTGGTGGATACGGCCATCCAGATCACATTCAAGCGCATCGTGTTGCGATGGCGGCGGCCGAGAGCGCCCAATGGAAAATTCCAAAGATTTACTGGAATGTCATGCCTAAATCTGTAATCCAAGATGGCATCGAAAAGATGAAGGAGCTTGGCTCAGATTTTATGGGAGCAGAAAGCGCCGATGACTTACCCTTCGCCAAAGATGACTCATTCGTACACGCACGTATTGATGGCGCTGAGTATGTTCACCAAAAAATGGATGCAATGCGCGCACACGGAACCCAGATTGCAATCGATGGCCCATTCTTCTCACTCTCAAATAATTTAGGTTTAGAAATCTGGGGAAATGAGTTCTACACACTTGTCCATGGCAAGAAAAGTGGCCAACTAGATTCGGCAGGTCATGAGACAGACCTCTTTGCCGGCATTGTGCTCACCGCATGAGAGCGCTGGTAGCCCTACTACTGGGCTCACTTATCGGCATAGCTGCGACTCTGATTCATCCCACGATGACACCCTTCGGTGTCATTCTTGCAATTCTCGCAACGTACTTATCGATTCGATGGGTAGGTAGATTTTTTGGCAAAAAGAGATACAAATTATTCGCCTTGATTGGCTGGTTTATTGTCATTTTCCGAGCCGGGACATTTGGAGTAGGGCAGGAACTTCTGATTCAAGGAGATAACTCAGGTAGCGCACTGTTATTTATTGGATTTATTGTGGGAATCATCGCTGTACTTCAACGCGCTTAACTTATTTCCAGGCCCAACTTTGCCCGGATGCGCCATCACTAATTTCTAAACCGGCAGCTTCGAGCTCTTTGCGAAGCGCATCACTTCGACTCCAGTTCTTTGACTCTCTGGCCAGTGCTCGTTCTGCTAAAAGTTTCTCTAACTGCGCTGTCAGCGGTTTAGACTCTGGAATCCGATTGAGATCTAGCCCTAGAACTTGATCTGCAAATAAGTAAATTGCGCGTTTATCTTGCGATCCCATCGTGGAATCTTTCTCAATAGCGCGAAGTCGCTGCATTGCCCGTGGCGTATCAAGGTCGTTAGTTAGGGCATCAGAAATCTCTTGGTCAAACTTGAGATCAGTCGCATCTCCCCACTCTGCCATCTGGGTTCGCCAGCGTCGAAGTGTGAGGTGTGCTGCCTGCAGCGATGCCCAAGAAAGATCCATCTGAGAGCGATAGCGGTTTTCAAGGAGTGAAAAACGTAGGGCGAGTGGGTCCAAGCCGCGTGCTTGCACATCACTGAGCAGAACAACATTGCCAGAACTCTTAGACATCTTTCGACCTTCAAAAAGTAGATGTTCGCCATGAACCCACGTTCCTACAACCTCGGTAGAAGTCAGCGAATTTGATTGCGCTCGCTCGTTTTCGTGATGCGGAAAGCGCAAATCTATTCCACCGACATGAATATCAACGCGGGCCTGCAGAAAGTCAATCGACATCGCGCTGCACTCGATATGCCAGCCGGGAAACCCCGGCCCCCATGGTGAATCCCAAATCATTTGCGTGCGCTCACCCGCTAATTTCCAGAGCGCCCAATCTGCGTGGAATCGTTTGCCGCTCTCATCGGTGTGCTCGTGCCGGTGACCAGGCTTGAGCGCTTCCAATTTGTTTCCACTGATTGCGCCGTAACTCGCAAAAGCGGATGCATCGAAGTAAACGTATCCATCGGTGCCGATGTAGGCGCTTTTTTTCTTAATCAATTCCGCAATCGAGGAAATCATTGATTCCATATTCTCTGACGCCCGTGGATATCTGTCGGCGACTTGGACGTTGAGCAACTTCAAGTCTTTGTGAAATCGTTCTTCGAACTCGCGTGCGATGGCAAAAGGATCAATCTGAGTGCGTTTTGATTCAGCTAATAACTTATCTTCACCTGCAATATCGTCGGCCATATGTCCGACATCGGTAATGTTCTGAATTAACTCAACTTCTACCCCAGTCATTGCAAGAGTTCGAGAGATTAAATCGGCTAGCAAGAATGTGCGCAGGTTTCCCACGTGTGCATCTCGGTAGACGGTCGGCCCGCAGCAGTACATTGAGATATAACCGTCGCGACTTTCTATTGTGCTCAGCGCACGTTTGAGGGTGTCATAAATACGAAGCTGGCCAGCTCCTGCATCTCGCCGATTGAAGACTGGAATGAGGCGGAAGAAAGCAATCTCTTCTGGTGCAAACTCAATGACTTCTCCGCGGCGGTTAATGAGGGTGCGCTCACTCTGTATGACGCCAACGATGTCTCGGAATCCGCCATCGGAATCGCGTAGCCGAATCGTGGCCCGCTTGCCCACTTCTGCGCGCAAAGTTTCGGCGTTCACACGGCAACCTTAATCGTGCCCTGGGCTTCTTGCAGTGCAATGCGACTGGCACAGGGTTAGAATCGCGTCCTACCGTTTCAAGCCTTCTGGAGGATCTTTCGTGACATATGTAATCGCCGAACCTTGCGTAGACGTTAAAGATAAGTCATGCCGAGAAGAGTGCCCAGTCGATTGCATTTACGACGGAACACGCATGCTTTATATCCAGCCCGATGAATGCGTTGATTGTGGTGCTTGTGAGCCTGTTTGTCCGGTGGAAGCAATTTATTATGAAGATGACGTCCCTGGTCAGTGGGAAGGGTATAAAAAGATTAATACTGAATTCTTCATTGAACTAGGTTCACCTGGGGGAGCAGCTAAGGTCGGGGAGACAAATACCGATCATGCTGATGTCACCGCTCTTGCGCCAAAAACTACCTGATTTTCCATGGGACGCGCTCGCCCCGTATGGAGAGATAGCGCGAAAACATCCCGATGGTGCAATTGATCTGTCGGTAGGAACTCCGGTAGACCCAACTCCGGAGTTTATTCAAGTAGCTCTTCGCGAGGCTTCAAATTCACCAGGTTATCCGGTGACAATCGGAACCCAAGAACTGCGTAATGCAATTCAACAGTGGGCAATTGCAACTGTTGGTGCAACAGGTGATTTTGCAGTTCTGCCTCTTATCGGGTCGAAAGAGTTTGTCGCATGGTTACCTACATTTCTTGAATCGACAACTGTGCTTTATCCGCAGATTGCCTACCCAACTTATTTAGTGGGAGCACTTCTTGCCCAAGCCGAACCAACTTCGGTCACGATTGATGCAACAACCTGGCCGGCCGCTGATTTAGCGTGGGTAAATTCCCCGTCAAACCCAACTGGACGCGTTCACTCTGAATCTGAACTACGTGCAGCTATTGATTGGGCCCGAGCGAATAAGAGCGTCGTAGTCTCTGATGAGTGTTACTTAGAATTCGGTGACACCAAGACACCTACCTCGATTTTGCGATACACCGACGGTGATAACACCAATATTTTGGCGGTCTTTTCATTATCAAAGCGATCTTCGATGGCCGGCTATCGCGCTGCCTTCGTTGTTGGCGACCCGCAGTTGATTGCCAGAATTCTTGAAGTTCGCAAACACGCCGGCATGATGGTCTCCTTGCCAGTGCAAAACGCAATGGTGGCGGCACTTTCGGATAGCTCCCATGTGGCAGAACAACGCGCACGCTATAACGCTCGTCGAGCTCGCCTCGCGCCAGCACTCATCTCGGCTGGTTTTACTATCGATGATTCCGAAGCGGGGCTCTACATCTGGGCCACGAGAGCTGAAAACTCTTGGGAATCAATTGCCTGGCTGGCAGCGCTAGGAATTCTGGCCACCCCAGGAATTTTTTATGGGCAAGCAGGAGCGCAACATATAAGAATCGCAATGACTGCTACAGATGAACAGATTGCAGCAGCTTCGGCGCGCATTGTGGCGAAGGTGAGTGCCTAACGGTGGCTGTTGGAATTTTGTTAGTGGGAGGTCTTGGTACTCGACTGAAGCCACTTACCAATGATTCTCCTAAGCCGATGTTGCCGGTAGCCGGTTTGCCAGTAACTGAGCATCAGATACTGGCGGCTAAGCGCGCTGGAATTCATACATTAGTTCTAGCAACCTCATATCTGGCAGAAGTCTTCATTCCATATTTTGGAGACGGAAGTAAATGGGGAATAAAGATTCGCTACGCCGTAGAAAAAGAGCCACTAGGAACCGGTGGCGCCATTAGACATGCGGCTGAGCTGTTGCCGGGCGATGAACCAATTGTAATTTTTAATGGTGATGTTTTAAGTCGGCACTCAATTGCCGAGCAAATCGAGTTTCACAAAGCTAATGAAGCTGATGTCACCTTGCATCTCATCGAAGTCGATGATGCGCGCGCATTTGGCTGCGTGCCAACAGATTCAGCCGGCCGAGTAACGGCATTCTTGGAGAAGATGGAGAACCCAGTCACCAATTTTATCAACGCTGGCTGTTATATCTTTAGCCCTGATGTTATAACTGAGATTCCTCTCGGAGCAGTCGTGAGCGTTGAACGAGAAACTTTTCCAGCGCTGATTGCCAAGAACCGTTCCGTCTTTGGTTATAAAGAGCAGGCATATTGGCTCGATGTCGGAACACCGGCTGCCCTTTTTAAGGGATCGCGAGATTTAGTCGCGGCACCTTTTCTTGCCATGCCGGGAGCGCGCATAAGTGAGAACTCTGATGTTTCAGGAGGCACCGCAATCGGTGCCAACTCATCGATTGCAGCTGGCGTCCGGATTGCGGATTGCATCATCGGCGATAATGTAATCATTGAATCGGGTGCAGATTTATCGCAATGTTTCATCGCCCACGGAACTCATATCGCAGGAGATACGCACCGATCCCAGCGATACCTCTCGCGGAGCTCAGATTTGCCGATTTCGCTCTGATTATCGATATTTAGCGAAAAAAAATCATGAAAAGTCTCCATCTAGGAGTTGACTCCGAGGGATTACACCGGTGTAATTCATTCCTAGAGCGCGAGTGATTCACCATGGATCGCCCCCTAATGACTTGAGGAGTTTTGCAGATGCCAATCCGCCCAGAAGGAACATCTACTGGCAAGCCATCAGCCCCCACTGCTGGACCAACTATTCAACTAGCTAATGGAGAGAATTTTGAACTCTCCTGGCAAGAGCGCTCACTCTGCGCTCAGACCGATCCGGAAGCTTTCTTTCCGGAGAAGGGCGGCTCTACTCGCGAAGCCAAGCGCGTCTGTCTTTCCTGCGATGTGCGCCAAGAATGCCTGGAGTATGCACTAGCACATGATGAGCGATTCGGTATTTGGGGCGGACTATCAGAGCGCGAACGTCGTCGCCTTAAACGCCGTCCTGCTTAAAGGCGCTCATAAACTTTTTTCGGCCCGGCGCCATACTTTAGGTAGGTTCTTCCCATGAGCGCTCCGCGAATAACGGCACTCCTAGTTGTCCATGATGGCGCAACCTGGTTACCGGAAGTTGTGGCATCACTAGCTTCCCAAACAGTGCGCCCCAACCAAGTTTTCGCAATTGATACTGGCTCACTCGATTCTTCCGTGAAGTTACTCAAAGGCGCTCGCATTCCGGTTGCCGTTATTGATAGAGAAAGCGGATTCGGCGCCGCGATTGCACACGGAATTTCGCAACTGCCGGCACTCATTGCAGATAGCGATGAATGGATTTGGGTGTTGCATGACGATTGTGTGCTTCACCCACGGGCGCTGGAATCTCTTTTGGCAGCCATCGCTGATCGCCCAAGCGTTGTCATGGCTGGACCAAAACTTCTTGGTTGGCACGATCGAACACATCTCATTGAATTAGGAATCAGCATTGCAACCAACGGTGCTAGATGGACTGGTCTTGAACCCTCTGAATATGATCAAGGTCAACACGATGGAGTTAAGGAAGTTCTCTCCGTAAGTACAGCAGGTGCGCTGATTCGCCGCGATGTCTTTGAAGAGCTAGGTGGGTTTGACCAGAATTTAGAACTCTTCCGTGATGATGTCGATTTTGGATGGCGAGTTCGTGTTGCTGGGCACTCGGTGATTGCAGTCTCGGACGCAATTGGATATCACGCCCAAGCCTCAGCGACAGAGCGACGAAGCGTCGATGTACATGGCGCATTTCTTCACCGACCTCTTCTTCTTGATCGGCGCAATGCGGCGTATGTCCTGCTCGCGAATTCAAGTGCCTGGGCGCTGCCTGGACTCACCATCCAGCTCTTCACTGGCGCCTTCCTTCGTTCAATTGGATATTTATTCGCAAAACTTCCGGGATATGCATCCGATGAAATTTTGGCTATCGGCTCTCTCATTATTCACCCCACTGAGCTGCTTTCGGCAAGAAAGTCTCGTAAGAAACTTCGACTCATTTCTCCTGGAGTTGTAAAAGAATTTATCCCATCGCGAACTTCCCAAATCCGTTCATCGTTATCTAGGTTTGCAGCCACACTTCGCACCGCGCTGCTCCCTGACTCGCAATCCTATGACTCACCAATTGTGAGTGATTTAGAGATTAATGAAGATGAAGATTTACTCACTCCAAGCGCCAGAACTCCCTGGAAATCTCTTTTTTATCGACCTTTGGTGATTGCAGTTATCGTCACCACACTCGTTTCGTTAGCCTGGGCACGTAACAGATTTGGCTCACTCGCCGGTGGAGCGTTAGCTGAATCTCCGGCAAGTTTTCGCGATTTAATCAAGCTTTATATTTCTAGTTGGCATGACGTAGGAATGGGAAGTAGCGAATCAACGCCCGTTTGGGTATTAGCAGTTGGGCTCGCATCCTTACTTACATTTGGAAATGTTTCACTCTTTATTACGCTCTTCTTTTTAGCTGCTCCATTCCTGCTTCTGCTATCCGCTCATGCATATCTACGGAAATTTACAGATAATTCCTGGCTATCTGCCGGGGCTAGCTTCCTCTATGCCTTCTCACCGGTTGCTATTTCTTCAATAAATTCTGGCCGCCTCGGTGTATTGGTATTACTCGCGCTACTGCCATTCCTGATTCGACAATTTCATCAATGGCCTGAAATTGATCGATGGAGTTGGCGCAGCATCTTCGGGCATGGACTTTTCCTCTGGTTCCTCTTCGCGTTTAACCCGACAGTGCTTTTGCTGCTGATTGGTGGAGTCGCACTCTCAATTCTTAGCGACTATCAAAAGGCGCAAAAAAACCATCAGGATCCAACCTTCCGCGGTCGACTCGTACGCCGGCTTACCCTGCTGGGAATCCCATTCCTACTTGCGGCACCAGCATCATTTGGCATGCTTGTGCATCCAACTCGAGTTCTACGCGAGATTGGGCTAGCACTTCCCGGCGGCGGTCCAAATCTTGCATTTCTCGCTAATCCGGGCGGCCCAGGTTCACTTCCGTGGTGGTGCATCAGCCCCTTTGCCGCGATTCTCCTTATCGCTTACTTCTCTACCACCGCTGCTAGAAAGTTCGCGCAACCAGGAATCGCCTTTCTTCTGAGCGGCACATTGCTCAGTGTGGCTGTCACACCTGGAAATGGAACGCCACTGAGTATGCAAATTTCGGTCGCGACCTTCATCTCGATTGCAACGCTCTTCTCCGTTACATCTGGTGTGGTGATGTTCGACAAAATTAGGTCTCGGCTTGAACAATCCCACATTAACTTTAGACACGTTTCGGTCGCAGTTATCCTTTCACTCACTCTTATCTACAGCGTGACTTCTCTTTCCTGGTTGATAACTGCAGGTGCTAATTCACCATTGCAAACGGGTGGGAGGAATGTTCTGCCCGCCTACTTATCAATCGAGACAAGCGCTAAATCTTTGGTACTGCGCCCCAATACAAATAATGGAGAACAAACTCTGTCCTATTACATCTCGCGCGGAAGAGATCTAAAGCTTGGTGAACCAGATGTTGCACCTACTGACACCGAGGTAATTTCTCAGGCAGTGGAAGGTCTCATCGACAATACCGGTGTGAGCTCAAGCAAAGTTTTTGCTACCTACGGAATCAAGTACGTCTTTCTTAAGAATCCAATTATTGAAGAAGTGGTTCAGACAATTGACGGCTTGGGTGGGTTTACTCGCACATCTGCAACAAAGGCCGGCATAGTCTGGAAGGTAAGTGAGCCAACTGGACGCCTCATTCTGACCGACTACGCAGGAACAATTTCAATCATCGAGAATAAAGGAATTACCGCAATAATTCCGCGCCCCGGAACGCTGACGCTGACTGAAACATTTAGCAACGGATGGAAAATTTACCAGGAGGGATTCGCTGCAGCGCGTATTGAAAATTCTGATGGACTTCCGACCTTTGAAATTACCAGCGCCGGCGAAGTCACTATCTTTCACGACGGCAGGCAGCGAAGGGCGTGGATCTCCTTCTTCGTTATCTGCCTCATTACAGTCACCGTTTTAGCCCTTCCTGCTGGCCGTCGTAAACGTGAGATATCAGAAAGGGAGCTCGCATGAAAAGTGATCGCACCTTTTTTATCGCGCTGATATCCGTTTCGATTTTGGCAGTCAGTAATCTATTGAGCTTTACCGTCTCCACCTCTCGATTTAATCAGTCGTATCCATCTGTAATTTGCCCACCCAACACATCAGGGCTGACAACCGCAATCTCATTAACAAACCCAAAAACTCAGATTAGAAAAACAGGTACATCTTCATTGAAGACTCGGGAAGTGGGTATACGGCGGTATGCAATTGCATCGCAATCTGCTGTTATCGATGCTGGCAAGATCACACCAGTCGTTTGGCAGGTTCGCAAAGGAGTGTGGGCTGGTGCGGCGGCATGCCAAGCACCTATTACTTCGCGATGGTTTGTGGGAGCAACGGCAGATATCACTTCAAAGGGTTCACTCAATCTTGTAAATAGCGGCTTAGGTAAAGCTCTGGTGCGCGTGACTGTGTATAGCGAGAACGGAGCACTGACACCGCGAGATATTGCAGTGAGGGCAAATTCTTTTGCACAAATTCCGCTCCCTAATTTGGCGCCGGGCGCGAGATCTATTGCGATTCATATCGAAGCGTTATCGGGACGAATCAATGGTTTCGTTGTAGATGAGCGAGGTAAAGGGCTGAGATCTTTAGGTGGCGACATCGTTAACTCCACCGATGATCCGGTCAAAAAATTGCAGATTCCGGCAATCCCACAACAGCGCAAGAAGAAAACGGCAACTGCTCACACGCTACGCCTGCTAGTGCCTGGCGGTATTGACGCCCGAATAAGTGCTGAAATTCGTTCGACTGATGGAACCTTTGCCCCCGTTGGGATAAATGGCAGAGTTATCGCCCACAATAAAGTCGTCGAGATTCCCATGAAGATTTTGATGGCCTCCGGAAAATTTGCCCTCCATATTTCCTCCGACCAACCAATTCTGGGATCTGTCTTTTCCCCAACAGTGTCGCAAGGCAAAAGTGACTTTGTCTGGAGCACTGCCGTCCCTGACTTACAAGAATTCACCATGGCGACCACCGGATTAGCTCCTACTTTGGTCTTCACCGGAACATCAATCGCGGTAAAGCTCACAATCACTAGCGCCAATGGGAAATCTAAATCCGTCAACGTCAAAGGCTCCGATATTGCTACATATGCACTCTCTGATTCAGCGCAATCCGTAAGCTTTTCAGCTATCTCACCTGGGACCTCTGGGGCTGCTCTGATTTCATCGAAGAGCGGTTACGGTTACGTGCCACTGACGCCGGGCAGCGTTCTCACAAAATCTTCAATTCCAGATTCAAATATTCGTGTGTTAAATCCCTAACTTTTATTGCCACACCGATAGCCTTATACACATGAGTTCGCCAGTACGTTCAGGACGTAGTTGCTCCCGTGTGAGTTGCTCGTCCACTGCATCGATGACTCTTACTTATATATATTCCGAGTCAATGGCAGTACTCGGACCGCTAGCAACATTTTCCGAACCTCACTCTTACGATCTATGCGATAAACATTCAGCCCGCCTAACTGTTCCCAATGGTTGGAGCGTTATAAAGCAAGCAGCGGATGAAAACCAGAGCGGACCAAGTGAAGACGATCTGATGGCATTAGCCGATGCGGTACGGGAAGTGGCTATGAGCTCACGGAGTACTTCAACGGCTGCGCCGACAACAACGTCACAATCAAGCGTGGGTCGGCGCGGCCACCTACGCGCAGTGCCATCCTAATTTCACATCGGCTCGCTTGATTCTTTACGATACAGATATGAGCACCAGTATTTTTAAGGCTTACGATATCCGTGGATTAGTTGATTCTGAATTAACACCGGATTTTGCATTCGCAACTGGGGTCGCTTTTGCTCGCTTCCTAGAAATCGAACGAGAGCCCGGAACAGTTGTCATTGGTGAAGATATGCGCCCATCCTCGCCCGCGCTTGCCACAGCATTTTCAGCAGGGATAACTTCCCAAGGTTTAGATGTAATTCGTATCGGGCTTGCATCAACTGACATGTTGTACTTCGCGGCCGGAAAGTTGAATGTGCCAGGGGCGATGTTTACGGCAAGTCATAATCCGGCCGCGTATAACGGAATAAAACTTTGCTTTAGTGGTGCCCGTCCTATCGGCAAGGAATCAGGCTTGTTAACAATCGAAAGGTTTGTGCACGAGGGAACACCAATGGCGATGCGAAATCTGGGGGTTGAGAAATCACAGAATATGCTCGAAGAGTATGTTGACTATCTGCTAACCCTGGTAGCTGTATCAAATATTCGCCCCTTAAAAATAGTTATCGATGCCGGAAATGGAATGGGCGGGTACACCGCGCCCGCAGTATTTCAAAGACTCAACGCTGAGGTGATTGAACTTTATTTCGAACTAGATGGAACTTTTCCCAATCACGAGGCAAACCCAATCGATCCGAAGAATCTAGTAGATCTTCAAAAAGCGGTAAAGAAACATGGCGCTGATATCGGATTAGCTTTCGATGGCGACGCCGACCGCTGTTTCTTAGTTGATGAAAAAGGTGAACTTGTAAATCCTTCATCGCTCACATCTTTAATTGCCTCACGTGAACTGGAGAAGTACCCGGCTTCAAATATTATCTACAACTTAATTTCCTCGCGTGCGGTAAAAGAAGTCGTAGAAGAGAACGGCGGAACCGCGGTTCGTTCGCGTGTGGGACATTCATATATCAAGAAGCTCATGGCTGAAACGGACGCGGTATTTGGGGGAGAACACTCAGGTCATTTCTACTTCCGAGATTTCTGGAAAGCTGACTCTGGGATGCTTGCGGCTTTACATGCGATCGCAGCGTTGGGCGAAGATAAAAAACCACTCTCGTCCCTACTGCAGGAATTTAATCGCTATCACTCAAGCGGCGAAATTAATTCAACAGTTGCAGATGCAAAAAAGGCAATGGATGTGATTGAAAAAATGTACGGAAAAAAAGATGGTGTCGAAGTCGACCATCTCGACGGACTGACAATTAATGGGGATACCTGGTGGTTTAACCTCCGAGCCTCAAACACCGAGCCACTCCTTCGACTCAACGTTGAGGCTTCAACGGAAGCCCGCATGAAAGAGATTCGAGATGATGTACTTAACACGATCCGAGGGGACCTCGACATCCTCGTATTAATCTCTTAACTAGTACGCTACTCCCATAGCCGACTAGCACAGTAGAGCCCTACGCCGAAGGTCAAGCGAAAAAACAGCCGTTTTTACTTTAGGGAGAGAAATTTCAATGACACCTGTAACAACAATTCCAAAGCACGATATTGCCGATGCATCACTTGCAGCCGAAGGTCGCAAAAAGATTGAATGGGCAGAACGCAATATGCCCGTTCTTGCACAAATCCGTGAACGTTTCGAAAAGTCTCAGCCATTTACAGGCGTTCGTATTGCAGCCTGCATGCATGTGACAACTGAGACAGCAAACCTCATGCGCGTTCTCAAAGCTGGGGGTGCAGAGATTGCACTCTGTGCATCCAATCCTTTGTCGACTCAAGATGACACAGCTGCAGCGCTTGTTCACGAATACGGAATTTCTGTCTTCGCTCGTAACTCTGTCGATAGAGATGGGTACTACGCACACATTAACGCGGCTCTCGATATCGAACCCCACCAAGTTTTTGATGATGGTTGCGATCTTGTAAACACTCTTCACACAACTCGTAAGGAGCTATTGCCAAATATTGCAGGTGGTTGCGAAGAAACAACTACAGGCGTGATCCGCCTCAACCAGATGGCTAAAGATGGCGCACTTACATTCCCAATGATTGCCGTAAATGACACAGACACTAAACATATGTTTGATAATCGCTACGGCACAGGACAGTCAACGCTGGATGCAGTCTTTCGCGCAACCAACTTCTTGCTTGCAGGACGCATTGTTGTCGTTGCCGGATTTGGGTATTGCGGTAAGGGAGTTGCAGAGCGCGCAAAGGGCATGGGCGCTGATGTAGTTGTGACAGAGATTGACCCAACTAAGGCGCTCGATGCAATGATGCAAGGTTTCCGAGTAATGCCAATGATCGATGCGGCAAAGGTTGGCGACGTATTTATTACCGTCACTGGCAACCGTGACGTATTGCGCGATGAGCACTTTGCAGTCATGAAAGACGGCGCCATCATGGCGAACTCAGGTCACTTCGATATTGAAATTGATGTGGCATGGCTGGAACAAAATTCAGCAACCAAGAATGTAAAGATGCGCCACCAGACCGATGAATATGTATTAAAAGATGGACGTCGCCTACTTCTTCTAGCAGAGGGTCGTCTGGTAAATCTCGGTGCAGCAGAAGGTCACCCAGCATCAGTAATGGATATGTCTTTCTCTGATCAGGCACTTACAGCTGAATATCTAGTTAAGGAAGCTAAGAATCTTCCTGCTGGCGTGCATGAAGTGCCAACATATATCGACAAGGAAGTTGCAGCACTCAAGCTCAAGTCAATGGGTGGACGCATCGATGTTCTTACCCCAGCACAAGATATGTACCTGAATTCTTGGGAGCACGGGTCATAAATGATTGTTAGTACTGCATGACACTCATCATGGTCGTCGATGACGATCAGGATCTTTCGGAGATGCTTGGAATTGTTTTAACAAGTTCCGGTTTTGATGTTGATTTGGTGAGCCGTGGAGATGAGGCGCTGGAGGTATTTAGAAATAATCCTCCAGACCTCGTCTTACTCGATGTCATGTTGCCTGGAATTGATGGAATAGAAGTTTGCCGACTGATTCGAAAAGAATCGATGGTTCCAATAGTCATGCTTAGCGCCAAGGGCGAGACCCAAGATATCGTCCGCGGCCTGGAAGCCGGTGCAGATGATTACATGCAAAAACCCTTCCGAGATAAAGCTGAACTGATTGCACGAATTCGCACTCGTCTACGTCGCACAAATTCTGATGTCACAGGTTTGCTTTCAATCGGTGATATCTCAATTGATGTAACAGCACATGAGGTTCGTCGCGGTGCAAAACTCATTCAGCTGACTCGTCTCGAATTTGATTTACTCGTTGCCTTAGCAAAAGATCCAGGAAGAGTGTTTACACGCGATGCCCTCCTGAGTGAGGTCTGGGGTTATCGTCAAACAACAGATACTCGCCTAGTTAATGTGCATGTGCAGCGATTGCGTTCAAAAGTTGAACATGATGCCGACCGCCCTGAGATTGTTATGACCGTCCGTGGAGTGGGCTATAAGGCGGGCGGCAACTCCTAATATGAACCGCTTGCAACGGTCGCTCAAACACTCTCTGGCCACTCGAGTTATTCTTTCAACCGTATTACTCTCACTGAGCGTGGTCTCACTTGTCGGATCAGCCTTGTACTCACGTCTTGCAGATGGAATCTACGCAACAAGTCTGAACTCTTCGCTAGCTGAATCCCGGTACACATTCTTTAATGCCGAGTATCAGGTTCTAGCCTCGCAGTCGCTAAGTGTTGATGAACGCAAGCGGGCACTTGCCGAATTCGTAGTCAGCACTTCGACTCAGGGAATCAATGAAGAGCGCCGAGAAGTCATTTTTGTGAGGACTCCTTCTTCATTTACCTCAGTAAATTCATATGAGATGTCATCAAATATCATTAAAGTTTCTTCAATTCCAGCGGATTTACGTAAGCTGGTGCAGAAAAGTCCAAAGCCGCAACACGCTTATGCGCCCGCCCGGTATAACAATGGTGCCATCGTGAATTCACTATTCGTAGGACAGCGAATAAACATTCCCACTGGTGGGCGGTACGAAGTTTATATTGTCTTCTCCTTAAAGAGCCAGAGCGTGACACTCGATCTTATTAAGAACTCATTGCTTATCACAGGAATTGTCCTTGTTCTTTTAATCGGACTTATCACGTGGCTCGTGGTTCGGCAGGTTGTCCGACCAGTGCGTGAAGCTGCCCGTATTGCTAACCAATTTACGCGTGGAGACTTCTCACGGCGTATGCAAGTTGTATCTTCCGATGAAATGGCGACACTGGCTAATTCATATAACGAAATGGCACTGTCGATCGAACAACAAATTACTCGCTTAGAACATCTCTCGCGAGTCCAACAGCGCTTTGTCTCCGATGTATCGCACGAGCTTCGCACACCTCTGACAACACTTCGTATGGCTTCGGAGGTAATCCATAATCAACGCAACTCCTTTGATCCGCTTGTGGCAAGAAGCTCGGAATTACTTGTGGCTCAGTTGGATAGGTTCGAAGGGCTGCTCGAAGACTTACTTGAGGTGAGTCGTTTTGATGCAGAAGTTGCAGTTCTTGAACCTGTTGATTTTGATGTCATCAGTTTGATTAAACGGTGCGCTGCTGATTTCGAAGTGGCTAGCAATATCGCCACCCCTGAGATTGAAGTCAACTCTGATCAGGCGGCGATCTCTATCAACGCAGATATCCGAAGAGTCGAGCGAATTATGCGAAACCTCCTCTCCAACGCACTAGATCACGCTGAAGGAAAAAAAGTTGTTGTAAACGTTATTACTACGGATTCAGAAGTTGGAATAGGCGTGCGTGATTACGGTTCAGGATTAGATGAGTCCGCACTGATTAGAGTCTTTGATCGCTTTTGGAGAGCAGATCCATCACGTGCCCGGGTACGCGGGGGCACCGGTTTAGGACTATCAATCGCACTAGAAGATGCTCGACTTCATAACGGAGAGTTAGATGCATGGGGCCGCCCGGGACAAGGTGCACACTTTGTGCTTACCCTGCCTCGCAAAGCGGGCGAGTTAATTGATTCCAGACCAATTAAGGTAATCCCAAAAGATTTCCACCAAGAGGTTTTTTATCAGTAACGAGTAATAACCAACGCTGCATTATGACCTGGTGAGTGTTCTCAAAACGCTAGGAGAGTTAATCTTTCCAGTTCGTTGTTTAGGTTGTGGAGCGCTAGGGCTAGAAATCTGCTCACTCTGCCGAAAATTCTGGCAGCCACGAATCTATCGGACGCTTTCACGCAAGAAACCACACTTTCCAATCTACTCGGCTATTCCATATTCACCCGTTGCTGGCAAAGTGTTATTGGCTGCAAAAGAAAATGGAGTACAACAGGCAGATCAATTGATAGTAAGCGCACTTTCGCATTCGCTATCACTGTGCATTAAAGAGCAAGGAGTTGGCTACTTAGTTCCAATCCCATCACGAAAGTCAGTCGCGCGATTGAGAGGCAGACAATTCATCGCTGAGTTAACTCGTGAAATTAGCTATGTCGCGCAAGTACCTTCCTTCGAAGTATTGACACATACTCGAGTGGTCAAAGATCAGTCAAAATTAGATGCTAAACATCGTGCAGAAAATCTAGCGGGGGCGCTGGTGGCTATGCGATTTCAGAGTGGGAAGGCGATCATCGTTGATGACCTTGTGACAACTGGGGCAACTCTGCATGAGGCAGCCCGTGCCCTGCACGCGAAGGGGATAGATGTCCTGGCTGCGGTTACTGCTTGCGTGGCAGAACCTCTACGATAAGGGGGCTTGAAAAGACGCTCCTTGGTAACCCGAAGGAGATGAAATCGGAAGGTAGGCAGATGGCATCAATTCTCGACCGCATCATGCGAGCCGGCGAAGGAAAAATCCTTCGCGAGTTAAGCAAGGTTGTCGAAGAGGTCAACGCCTTCGAAAGCTCAATCTCTGCCCTGACCGATGATCAACTGCGCGGCAAGACGGCGGAGTTTAAATCTCGACTTGCACAAGGCCAGACACTCGATGATCTACTTCCGGAAGCATTTGCAGTCGTACGTGAAGCGGCAAAGCGCACACTCGGACAACGTCACTACGACGTTCAGATCATGGGTGGAGCAGCGCTGCACCGTGGAAACATTGCAGAAATGCGTACTGGTGAAGGAAAGACTTTGGTCGCAACACTTCCTTCATATCTCAACGCCCTAGCAGGACGTGGCGTCCACGTTGTGACAGTCAATGATTATTTAGCAGAACGTGACAGTGAATGGATGGGACGTATCCATCGTTTCCTTGGGCTTAACGTCGGAGTCATCGTCAATAGCATGACGCCTTCTGAGCGTAGAGCGGCATACCTTTCAGATATTACATATGGCACAAATAATGAATTTGGATTCGATTACCTTCGAGACAATATGGCATGGTCAATTGAAGACTGCGTACAACGTAATCACTTCTTCGCCGTGGTCGACGAAGTTGACTCGATTCTTATCGATGAAGCGCGCACGCCACTGATCATCAGTGGACCGGCAGATAAGGCAACCAAGTGGTACGTAGAGTTTGCAAATATCGCCACCAAACTTCAGCGCGATGTTCACTATGAAGTTGATGAGAAGAAGAAAACTGTTGGCATCCTGGAAGATGGCGTCACCAAGGTCGAAGAGCTCCTTGGGATTGAGAACCTATACGAGGCCGCTAACACAACTCTGATTGGTTACCTCAATAACTCTGTCCGCGCGAAAGAGCTCTTTAAGCGCGATAAAGATTATGTAGTCATGAACGGTGAACTGCTTATTGTCGACGAGCACACCGGCCGCATGCTCGCTGGTCGCCGCTATAGCGAAGGTCTACATCAGGCGCTGGAAGCGAAAGAGCGCATCGAAATTAAAGATGAGAATCAAACTCTTGCCACGATCACATTACAAAATTACTTCCGACTATACGAAACTATCTCAGGTATGACCGGAACGGCCATGACCGAGGCATCTGAATTTCATCAGATTTATAAGTTGGGCGTAGTTCCAATCCCAACAAATCGACCAATGCAACGCATCGATGAACCAGATTTGGTTTACAAATCTGAAGTCGGAAAGTTTGCTGCCGTGACTCGTGACATTGTTGAACGGCATCGTAAAGGCCAACCTGTACTTGTTGGAACCGTCAGCGTTGAAAAGTCAGAAGAACTTTCAGCATTTTTGAAGAAGTCAGGAGTTCCACACGAAGTACTGAATGCAAAGCATCACGAACGCGAAGCAGCCATTGTTGCCCGTGCGGGAACAAAGGGTGCGGTTACAGTTGCGACAAATATGGCAGGGCGTGGAACTGACATCATGCTCGGTGGAAACCCTGAGTTCATGGCTGACTTCGAATTACAGCGCAAGGGAATTTCACCGGTAGAAAATCCGGCCGAGTATGAAAGTGCGTGGCCGGCAGAAATTGCAAAGCAGAAAGCTGCAATTGCTAAGGAGCACGAAGAAGTTATCGCGCTAGGTGGCCTCTATGTTCTTGGAACAGAGCGCCACGAGTCACGCCGTATTGATAATCAGCTTCGCGGTCGATCTGGTCGTCAAGGAGATCCGGGAGAGTCTCGCTTCTATCTCTCACTACAAGATGATTTGATGCGCAGATTTAACTCTGGAATCGTTGAACGCGTTCTGGGAGCAGCAGGATTGCCTGAGGATGAGCCAATCGAATCGAAGATGGTTTCTAATGCAATTCGTTCAGCCCAGACACAGGTTGAAGCGCAGAATTTTGAAATTCGTAAGAATGTTCTCAAATATGACGATGTAATGAATCGTCAACGAGAAGTAATTTACGCTGAGCGCCGTCTTGTGCTGGAAGGCAAAGATATTGGCACCCAGGTCGGAGATTTCATGGCCGATACTTTGCGCGCTTATGTTCAAGTTGCCACAGCTGAGGGTTATGCAGAAGATTGGGATTTGGATCAACTCTGGACCGCGCTCAAACTTATCTATCCAATTTCATTCACCCCACAAGATTTAGAGAATGAATTCGGTTCACGATCCGCACTCGATGCTGAAATTTTAGAGATCCGCATCCTCGAAGATGCTGCTTCAGAATATGAAAAACGTGAATCTGAACTAGGCACAGAGGTACTTCGTGAGTTAGAGCGAAAAGTCCTGCTATCTGTCCTTGATCGTAAATGGCGCGAACATCTCTACGAGATGGATTACTTGCAAGAAGGTATTGGTCTTCGCGCGATGGCCCAACGCGATCCGCTCGTTGAATTTCAGCGCGAGGGCTATGAGCTCTTCTCCGCCATGATGGATGCAATTAAGGAAGAGCTAGCCAGCCTGGTCTTTAATGTTGAGGTCACAATCGAAGGCGATGGATCACAAGTCAAGGCGCGCGGCGTAGATGAAAAACCTGCCAGTGTTGCCCCGCTTGTATATACCGCGGCTGATGAAAATGGCGTGATGACATCTACTGATGTTTCACGTAATGGTCCTTGCCCATGTGGTTCTGGAAAGAAGTTTAAGCGCTGTCACGGTGCTGCTTAAATTACTTTAAAGAAGTCGGAGCGCAGTACAGAGCCAGCGCCCGTCTACACCTTCAAAGCGAATCACGACCGCGCGAAGTCGATTCCCATATCTGACCGTCACTGTCGTTTCACAAATTCCATCAAGTGGTTCTGATTGATGAATATTTTTAATTTTTCCAATCTCATTTTGGCTACCGGTCTTGCGTAGCAACTCCATGTAAATCACGCGATGACAGGCGCGCACTAACTGTGCGGGTTGTCTCCTGCCAGCCCAAATCTCGATAACACTGACTATGAATTTCATCGTCCATAGCTGTAAATCAGGGAGGTCTGCCGCTGAGGTCGGTATTGGCATCTCATCGATCTCAATATCCTCACCAAATGTGGAGGGCACTAAATAAAGTTTCGCCACTTGGGGTGCAATCACCGGAGTTGGAGGAGCAAATAGATCGAGAACCGGATGGCTCCAGAGTGCGGGGTCTTCGGTACTTGAAACAAGCTGTAGATAAGGTTTTGGGCGAGGTAACGTGTAGTTAAAAGTTTCTGTTGTCATGGACGAATATTCGAGTCATCACGCATGAGATGAATCATCCAGAAAGCTGAAAAATACTCATCCTTTCGCTGTATTGTGGAGAAGTTAAATCTATTTTCTGCGCTCACTTTTACGCTACCGCCATGGCTATTAAGCGACAGAAAAACACTCGGTTCATCCTCTCAATATCCCTCTTTATCGCGGCGCTGCTGGCTTCTTTTCTTATGTCCATCGCGGCTAATCAGAAAGCGAAGTACTGGGTGGCAGCCCACCCGATTGCAACTGGGACTTCCATTGCGGGCAATGATTTAAATCTGATCGCAGTCTCACTAGGTGCCGCAGGTGGGAAGTACTTATCCGCCGAAGCGAACCTAGTAGGCCTAATCTCTCGCCGAGTAATTGCTGCTGGCGAGTTGATTGAGATAGATGCAATTACGAACCAGCCATCTTCTGCGACGTATAAGCAAATTTCGTTAAGCATGCGCTCGGTAGATATTCCAACTGAGGTAGGTACGGGAGATACCGTGAGTCTCTACCAACTACACGATGCTAAAAATAACGAAAACCCAAAACCTCCCACCTTCATTCTTGGTGGTGTGTTTGTACATTCAATTGATCGCAAGGGGACAAATTTTGGAGGCGAAGTTGCCTTGACTATCTCGATAGATAGTGAGTTCATTTCTGAGGTATTAGCTGCCACCACCAGTGGCCGCTTGGTTGCCGTACGTGCACATGGCTAAGCCAGAATTTGCCAGTGCTGTCACTGCGATTCACGGCTCTGACTTCGAAAGTTTTGCTGCCAGCACCTTATTTAGCCAAGGTTGGAGTGTTCTACATCGAGCACTGGATTGGGGTTCGTTAGCTGATTTTCTTCAAGGATTAACTACGCTGCCAGATGTCTTGCTGATTTCGACAGATCTAGAGGGTATAAACCGTAAAGCTCTGGCTCAAATTAGTGCGCAAGGAGTTCGAGTCTTTATCTTTCGAAAGCGCGAAGAAGATCTGCAGCAATTTCCTGATTCATTTCCAGAACCTACTGTTGCCTTAGAGTTGATTGGCATGATTCGCGGCTCAATGCGGAAACCGATGCTCAGATTAAGTGAGCCAATCATTGACCAGTCCCGGGCTCACATTATGGCAGTGGCAGGTGCGCATGCTAGTTCTGGGTGCACCAGCCTAAGCATCAATCTCGCAACCGAACTTACTCTGCTAACAAAGAAAGTGCTGCTTATCGATGGGAATGCTAGCGCTCCAGCGATTGCAATTCTTCTAGGTCAACAGGGGCTTAACTCAGCGAAGAGTTATCAGAAAATTGCAAATAATCTGTGGGCGCTAGAGGTTACGCAAGCGAATATTTCTGCATCGATTACCTTATTAGATTCCGCCACCATGGAATTTGATTACATTGTCATTGACGCCGGCGTACTCACGGAACTGGCGCAACAGCTTCGTGGACGACGTTGGAGTGGAGAAATTCTGGTCTGGATTTCCTCCCATGCTGATGAACTATGGGTAATCTCTAAATCAAACCGAATTGGAGTAGAAAGAGTTCGCGCCATTTCACATGCGCTTGTTCAGAACTCGATTAAACCTATAGTCTCGTTTGTGCAATCGATGTCTTCGCAGGGGAAGAAAGCCACCATTCATGATCAGGCATTTGCCACCGCAGCCGCAGCAGTGAGCCCCAAAAAGATTCTTCATTATCCAATCGACATGCGGTCCATATCTGCCGCTGAAAAAGAGCAGGTCTCACTCTATGAAGCCAATGAGCGAAGCCTGTTGCGCAAGAGCGTTGCCAATTTGGCGGGTGAGGTTGGGAGATAACTTCTTATAGGCTAGGCACATGCGTGTATATGTCGGGGTAACAGCTCTTGAAGTTCAAGAGTTCCTTAAGACCAGCGAGTTCGATGTCAGTGATGCCTATGCTGCGACATCGACATTTATTGCTAGCAACTCGGATCTTGATGAAGAAGAAGTTGAGTACACACTTTCATTGATTGCCGCAGAAGATGCAATCGAGCTTAAAGCGGATGCAACCGGCGCGGCCTGTGTCTTAGCGCTGGAGGTTCCGCAGGCCATCATCGGTGCCGAACACGACATGTCAATCTCGCTTACCGCCCCGCTCCAATGGGATTTTGTCGAGTGCTGCTTCGAGGTTTCAGCAGATGGCGAAGAGTTGACTTGGTTTGCGACCCAAGAGATTGCAACGAATATCACTCGTTGGTTGGCATAGCGAAGATTCTTATGGCATCCATTGAAGAATTCGTTCACCAGCGAAGCCCACTGAGTGAGCATCAGATTCACCGGTTACGTGAATTAATTGCCGATTGGCAATTACTTTCAGATTTGTCCTTTGCTGATCTCATTCTCTGGATTCCGCTGCGAAAAGATTTTAAAAGTTGGCCAACTGGGTATGTGGCGGTAGCACACATTCGCCCGACCACTGCCGCCACACTCTTTCCACTCGATGTGATTGGAGATGAAATCAATTATGGTGAGCGCGAATATATCGATCGAGCGCTAGCAACGGCAGAGATTGTTCGTGATACGCAGCCTGGACTTGTCGGGGATTTTTTAGTTAAAGAAGAGACGATTCCGGTATCAATCGATGGCCTAGTGGTTGCAGTTATCTCTCGTCACAGAAATGCAGAGCTAATGCGGCAACCAAGTCGGTTAGAACTTAACTACCGAGAAATTGCACGTAATTTGTATCGTATGATTACCGAAGAAACATTTCCATATCCAGAAGCAGGATCACTTTTTGATCCCACACCTCGTGTTGGCGATGGTCTCATTCGCTTAGATGTAAATGGAACGGTTTCATATGCAAGTCCCAACGCCCAATCAGCCTTTAGCCGCCTAGGTTGGATTCATGAAGTTGAAGGAAGAAGGTTAGGTGATTTAGCGCAAGCGCTAGCGAAGCAGAGTCCGGATGCGCAAGAGGAGAGCATTGCTGGGGCGCTCACCGGTAAATCTCTGAAACGAGTTGAAATTGAGAATGCTAGTGGAACGATTTCATTTACCGTCTTGCCGTTGATAGCAGGTGAAAATCGCATTGGAGCGATCGTCCTTCTCAATAACCTGACCGAGTTAAGACGTCGTGAACGAGAACTTGTGACAAAAGATGCGACGATTCGCGAGATTCATCATCGCGTGAAGAATAATCTGCAAACTGTATCGGCCCTACTTCGCCTGCAAGCTCGCCGTATTGATGACCCCAATGCCAGTGCTGCCCTCAACGAAGCAGTACGGCGCATCGCTTCTATCGCACTTGTTCATGAAACTCTTTCTAATTCGCCAGATGCCTCCGTTGGATTTGATCAAGTGCTCGACAGTTTAGTGACACACGCTCTCGAGCTCAGCCCACGAATGAATGAATTGCGGATTGAACGGACCGGCCTGCTTGGTTCACTTGATCCACGAATTGCAACGCCGCTGGCGCTAGTCATTACCGAACTCATACATAATGCCCTGGAACATGGATTGGCCGAAGAAGGCTCGGTGCTGGGAATAGATGTGCAAGTGATTGGGTCAGATCTTCAGGTAATCATTTCAGATGACGGAGTTGGATTACCAGCAGGATTTAGTGTTGCCAAATCCCCAAACCTAGGCCTTCAAATTGTGCGCACACTTACTGAAAATGAATTAAGCGGCACGCTCTCCTTAATCTCAGATGATAAAGAGACTAAAGCTATTTTGGTTTTTCCAAACTCCAAATAAAAGCTTGTGGAGTTAAGCGAGTCCGTTATCCATCAAGCGCGCACGATTACGTGCTGCGCGACGCTTAAGTGCGCGGCGTTCATCCTCTGACAGTCCGCCCCATACGCCGGCATCTTGACCTGATTCCAAAGCCCAAGCAAGGCAAGGCTCTTTGACGATGCAGCGGTTACAAACTTTCTTAGCCTCTTCAATCTGGCTGATGGCGGGGCCAGTGTTTCCAACCGGGAAGAAGAGCTCAGGGTCTTCATCACGACATGCAGATTGATGTCTCCAGTCCATGGCTCACCCCTTCACTTCGCATTCGATTCAGCGCTGATTTCAGCATGTGTGCACAACATATGCGTGCAAGGTGGTAATTCTCCCTTGTACAACGGAGATAAACAAGAAGGAAGGAGAAAAGATTTGGAACTTTAAGGTGATTTATACCCCTCTGTGGTCAATGTGTAATGAATCATTCTCGTGAAGTGCCCCCGACAGGAATCGAACCTGTGCACCTGCCTCCGGAGGGCAGTGCTCTATCCCCTGAGCTACGGGGGCGCAGGTAGAAGGGTAGGTTATCTGACTATGAGCGATACCGAGAAAGCATATTTTGCTTCCGGATGTTTCTGGGGGGCCGAACGTAGATTGTGGAACTTACCTGGCGTGATTGCGACAAGTGTTGGATACATGGGAGGAATACGTCCAAATCCATCGTATGAACAAATCTGCACAGGCGTTACCGGTCATGCCGAAATGGTGGAAGTCACCTTTGATCCAGCTCTCATTTCTTACCGAAGATTGTTGGAAGAGTTTTGGGTGATGCATGATCCGACTTCACTTAATCGACAAGGCGGGGATATTGGAACCCAATATCGAAGTGCAATATATACGACGAGTGATTCGCAACTGCTTCAGGCCCAGGCCACGCGCGATGTCTATCAGGCGGCTCTTACCCGGGCAGGAATTGGCGAAATTGTGACCGAGATAAAAAGCGCAGATGGTCTGCCATATTTTCTAGCTGAGGAGTATCACCAGAAGTATTTGAAGAAAAACCCCAATGGTTATGACTGTCATTCGAGTACTGGGGTGGCATTTCCTTCACAAGTTTCTGGTTAAGCGATTACTCTGTACCCATGTCCAAGAAGCACCTGCACCCAGAAACTCTTGCCATCTCAGCAGGTCGCCCACAATCTGCGCAAGGAGTGGGTTTAAATTCCCATATCTCTTTAAATTCAACTTACCGAGCTGGCGGAGAAATTAACTACGGCCGCTTCGGCAATGAAACCTGGCAAGAGTTAGAGATTGCGATTTCGGCACTCGAAGAAGCGCAATCAACTCTGGTCTTTGCATCAGGCATGGCAGCAATCACTGCCGTCTTCTCGCTCCTACCTCACGGCGCACCGGTGGTTGCATCACACGAGGGTTACAGCGGAACTATGTCGCTGCTAAAGCGTTATCACGCAGAAGGTCGCCTGGATCTTCGCTTCGTTGATATTACAGATACCAAAGAAGTTATCAGTCAACTGCAAGGCGCCGCATTCTTATGGGTGGAGTCACCGACAAATCCAGGGCTAGATCTAGCTGAAGTAGAAGTAATTATTGGGGAAGCGAAGAAACGTAACCTAGGCGTGGGCTTTGATAACACCTTCGCAACGCCACTTAATCAGAAACCACTTACATTTGGCGCGGATATCGTGATGCATTCGGTAGCCAAGTATTTAGCTGGACATAGTGATGTTATTCTGGGTTCACTTTCCGTTAAAGATCCAGCACTTTATTCACGATTACTTGAGGCGCGCACATCATTAGGTGGCATTGCTGGACCGTTTGAAGTATGGCTTGGCTTACGTGGGCTTCGCACTTTCCCGCTTCGCTTTAATCGTGCCCAAGAAAGTGCTGCAATCTTGGCAAAGAAGTTAGCTGCCCATCCTGCAGTAACCAATGTTCGCTACCCAGGTTTCGGGGCGATCATCTCCTTTGAAGCCGATGGCAACGCCGAGCACGCCGAAGCTATCTGCAACGCATCAACTTTGATTGCGAATGCAACGAGTCTTGGGGGCGTCGAATCAACATGGGAGCGCCGCCGCCGGTGGGAACGCGAAAGCCATAGCGTGCCCGAGAATCTGATTCGCCTCTCAGTCGGCTGCGAACATATCGATGACCTTTGGAACGATATCGACACCGCACTTACCCAAGGGTAAAGCGCGCACTTTGAATCAAAGTGGAGTATTTTTATCCATATGAAAGCGCTCCGCCGAACCCTTGCCGCAATCACTGTTGCGCTGCTCGCCTTTCGCGCAGTTGGCTCCTTCTTGTCCTGGGTTGAAAAACAAGAAGAGAACGAGACGGATGCGTGGATTGACGAAGATGAATTCGAAGAAGCGTAGATGTCTAACGACCAATATGTAGCTGGTACTTGCAATATTGGCAGAGGAGAAATCCGCCGACGCCAATTAGTTGCAGTAATTGGAACAGTTTTGAGCCTTTTCACTCTTGCCGGCTTTATCTCCACCAGCGCTGAACCGTCCGTGCGCTTAGGAATATTTATCCCACTGTCGGTCGCAGCTATCGGCTGGGTGCAGTCCTACCGAAAATTCTGCTTAGCCTACGGATTTATGGGAGTACTCAATTTTGGAAAGTTAGGCAATCTTTCCAAAGTACAAGATAAGGCTTCACTGGCTGCTGATCGCAAGACTGCCTTCTCAATCTTGGGACAGTCACTAGCGATTGCCGCAGCAATTACCTTGGCTGTATACCTCTTACCCCTTTCGTAAGCCGGCCACTATTTCATTTTTCCACTGACAGTGGCATGCTTTTGAAATGAAGATAATTATCCACCCTCGTCACGCCGAACTGGCCAGTGATTTCACTGCAATCGCGGAAGAGAAACTTTTATCAATGGATCGATTTAGCGTAACCATTGATCGAGTTGAGATTGAAATAATGCATGAAGCGAATCCACGGCAGGGAAAACATTCTCACAAAGTCGTCATTACCTCCCACGGTTCCGGCCCGCTACTACGCGCCGAAGCAGCATCCTTTAATGATCTCGCGGCATTTGATGAAGCAATCAAGAGTATTGAGTTACAGATACGAAAGATTCATGAGCGCGAGAAGAGCCACGATCGCCACACGCTGCGCACCATGAAAGTAGAGTTGCAGGATTAACTAGCGCCGATTTTTTTCTTTGAACTCTTTCAACTTAGGCAAACTCTTCTGCATTCGAAGTGGATCCTGTGGTGGCAACGGTGGTTGGCCGAGCGCAATCATGGCGCTCTCTTTTGCGATAATTGCGGTAGCAACTGCAACTCGCTTTTGAGAGATAACTGAATTCTTCTGCTCGGGCTTGGCTGCAATTTGCATTGCGAATTTAGCATCCTGACTCGCCTTATTAATTGCACTGTTAAATTCTTGATTGATTCCGCGAATCTTCTGTTCCCGCTCACGCACGGCAGCGATGTACTCATCCATCTCTTTCTTAAATTGATCAAGTACGCCGGACGCTAGGGGCGGCGGAGTACGCTGATCCGCGTGTGCTGATTGGCCGAAAGAAGAGAGCGCGCAGAGCCCACTAACAACTGCTACCGAGAAGGCTCTTTTCATCTCATAATTGTATTAAAAAAGCGGTGTGGATTTTCTGTGAATCACCTAGTGGTTTCGTGTGCGTGTGGGTGACGTGGTAGAAAAGCGTGCAATTGCGTGAAAGGCTACCCCTATGAGCCAACTAATTATGATTATTGACGACGAAGCTGGTGTGCGCGAGGTACTGGCTGACGCCTTCAAACTCGCTGGCTTTGAAACCGTAGTCGCCTCCGATGCCATGGTTGCCCTCACTCTGTTGCGAACAACAAAACCAGATCTGCTCATTGCCGATATCAATATGCCACTCATGGACGGCTTTGAATTTATCGAGCGCATAAGAAGTACAGGAGACCATACCCCAGCCCTAATGCTTAGCGCCCGAGGCGATCGTGCTGATGTCACTCGTGGATTAGCTCTGGGTGCCGATGACTACGTCACAAAACCATGGCGTGGTCTAGAAGAGTTAGTTCTTCGAGTGAGAGCAATCTTGCGCCGAACTCAGTTCACTGTTTCAGTAGATTCGAGTTTAAGTAATGGTCCAATCAAACTTGATAACGATACCCATCAGGTTACATTCAACGGCGAGGTAGTTGATTTATCGCCCACCGAATTTCGACTGCTACTAGTCTTGCTAGAAAGTAAGGGACGAGTCTTAAGTAAGTCGTATCTACTTGATGAGGTATGGGGAATTACATTTGAATCTGAGAGCACTGTTGTGGATACCTATATTTCTTACCTCCGTAAGAAACTACACCGCGACGGATACGAAGGCATTAAAACGATAAGAGGGGTCGGATTCCAACTTCTTTCGGAGAAGAATTGAAAATCTCAAATACCTCACGGACCAGCATATTTACAATAATGCTGGTCACCGTTGTAACAGTGGGAATTGGTAGCTACTCAGCTTTTCACACTCGCGGTTCTGAACTATCTGAAATAAATGCCTCACTTGATTTTGTGACCCAGGCAGCCAGAGATAATCCCGAACAATCAATGGGTGCTGCGCTCTTTGCCATTGAACAGTTAACGTTAAATGCAACCCTCACCTTCCTAAGTGCAGAAGGCGAAGAGACGATTGTTCGAGAATCTTCCTTAGCGTATGCGGGGGCGCCGGCGGCGAAGATTATTGAAGATGCAACGATTCGCCCCGTTCGCGTAAGTGCACAGGAGCCGTATCAATTACGGACAGTGAAATTAGGCGATGACGAATTCATTCTGGTTGCCCGTGGCATATCAGCGATAGATGAGCATTTTGAGACAAATATTCGCGCTTTGGCAGGCTTCACATTTTTAGTAGATGCCGCTGCCGCAGTTTTACTTTTCTTCTTCTTTCGACGTGTCAATCGGCGTGACGAAGTTGCATCTCTGGCTCGCATGCAGGAATTTTTAGGGGATGCTTCACACGAATTGCGCACCCCGCTCACGGTGGTTAAAGGCTATGTGGAGATGTTGAGTAAGAAGCAACTTGTATCGAATGAAGATCAGAATCGTGCTTTCACCCGAGTGGGCACCGAAATTAACCGGATGGAGAACTTAATTCAAGATCTACTACTCTTGGCTGAACTCGGTGAGAGTGGAACTCGAGATATCGAGAAGTTAGACCTAAGTGAGGTTCTGAGCGCTCATGGCACCGACTTCACAACGCTAAACCCACAACGGAAAGTACTTCTCAAAATTGAGACTGAGTTAGAGGTTTTCGCATCGAGAGATTACCTCTCACGATTTATCCAAAATGCATTTGCCAACATCATGCGCCATACCGATTCGCAATCAGCGGTCACAATTACCTGTACAAAATCAGGAAAGAACGCCCTCATGATGATCGAAGATGCGGGAGAAGGACTACCAGACCAGGCATATGGCGAAAATATTCGCTCACTGAATCGATTTGATAAGTCGCGTTCACGTGAAAATGGTGGCTCCGGGCTCGGCATGAGCATCATGTCTGCGGTTATTGAAAAACTCAACGGTTCGTTCTCACTACGAAAGAGCGCGCTCGGCGGTTTGGCAGTCGTGGTTACCTTGCCCTTAGCTAAAGACTAAACTTGGGCAAGTGAGCGAGGCTAACTTAGAGGCAATTTTTATTGAGCTCGCAGAAAACTTTAGTAAGACGCAATCCTTGGTGAGAGTAGTTTTATCTGGTCGTCGTAGAAATATGCAGACTCCCCATGAACGTATTGATATGCGGCCGGTATTAATTAAAGATGCCATCGCAATTCAAGTCAGTCATAGTGATGGTCGCCAGATGACAACTAAGAATTACACCCCAGCGCAGACGCCTTTTAACGAATTAGCGCGGTCAGGTTTTGCAAATATTCTGCTCGAGCAGACCAATCAATCTATCAGCGTACGTATTACCAAGAAGGGTGAGGCGCTGGTTCACCGAGATAGCAGCAAGCGGGAGCAGGAACTTTCACACGATCGAAGTAAGGCTCGCTTACTCGATGCATCTGACCCATTTTTGATTGCAGTTGGCATTTCAGATAGTGCGGGAAATCTCAAACCAAGCAAGTCTGATAAATATCGACAGGTAGAGGAGTTCTTACGGTTACTTGCTCCCACATTGACTAGCGCTATCAAGGCCGGTCAAATTGCGCAGCCCACCGATGCTAAGCCGCTAACCATCGTCGATCTTGGTTGCGGACATGCCTACTTAACATTTGCAACCCATCAATATCTTCACAGCCAAGGCATGCCGGTAAAGGTAATTGGAATCGATGTTCGCACAACTGCGCGCGATCGAAATAATGAAATTGCAGCGCAATTAGGAATCTCTTCAACGATTGAATTCCGGGCTGAGGAGATTGCAGATACCACTCTTACTTCCGCAGACATCGCGATTGCCCTTCATGCTTGCGATACGGCAACTGATGATGCAATTGCCTGGGCAATTAATTCGAATGCAAAATTGGCCCTGATTGCCCCATGCTGTCATCACGATATTCAGGCACAAATGAATGAAATCCCAGAACCATGGTCGATTATCACTCGCAACGGAATCATGAAAGAACGTCTTGGTGACTTACTCACCGACGCTCTTCGGATGCAGATCATGAAATTACGTGGATATCGGGTAGAGGCAATCGAATTTATTGGGGGAGAGCACACCCCCCGAAATCTGATGATTCGTGCAGTAAAGACCGGCGCCGAGGCTGATGCATCTGAAGTAAAGAAATACGATGAGATGTTGGCGCTCTGGAAAGTTAAACCCGCACTAGCATCGCTTATCAAAGGTTAGACTGCGCACTATGTCCAAGGTCCTTGCATCGCTTCCAGTCGGTGAAAAAGTAGGAATCGCTTTTTCCGGCGGTCTTGATACCTCCGTTGCCGTCGCCTGGATGCGCGCAAAGGGTGCAGTTCCATGTACCTATACCGCAGACCTTGGCCAATACGATGAGACTGATATCGATTCAGTTCCAATTCGCGCGAAAGAGTACGGCGCAGAAATTTCACGTCTTGTTGATTGTAAGACTCCGCTTGTCGAAGAAGGTTTAGCTGCGATTGCTTGCGGCGCCTTTCATATTCGCTCAGGTGGAAAGGCATATTTCAATACAACACCACTAGGCCGCGCCGTAACTGGCACGCTCTTGGTACGCGCAATGTTGCATGACAACGTTGAAATTTGGGGAGATGGCTCTACCTATAAAGGTAACGACATCGAACGCTTTTATCGTTACGGATTATTGGCTAATCCAAATCTACGAATCTACAAGCCTTGGCTCGATGCAGATTTTGTCCGCGAACTTGGTGGACGCAAAGAGATGTCTGAGTGGCTTGTTGCTAACAAGTTGCCATACCGCGATAGCACCGAGAAGGCCTATTCGACAGATGCAAATATCTTGGGCGCAACTCATGAAGCAAAAGATCTAGAGAATCTCGATGCCTCCATTGAAATTGTTGCGCCAATCATGGGCGTCAAGTTCTGGGATCCATCAGTTGCGATTGCATCTGAAGATGTGAAGATTGAATATGTTCAGGGTCGCCCAGTTGCAATTAATGGTCAGCGCTTTGACGATGTTGTAGCGCTCATGAATGAAGCAAATAAAATTGGTGGTCGCCACGGACTTGGGATGGCAGATCAGATTGAAAACCGAATCATCGAAGCTAAGTCGCGCGGCATTTATGAAGCACCTGGAATGGCGCTGCTCTTTATTGCCTACGAGCGCCTCATCTCTGCAATTCATAATGAAGACACCATTGCCAATTACCATGCCGAAGGTCGCAGATTAGGTCGCCTGCTCTATGAAGGACGATGGCTCGATCCGCAAAGCTTGATGCTCCGCGAATCACTGACTCGTTGGGTGGCATCGGCAGTGACGGGTGAAGTCACACTTCGCTTACGCCGCGGCGATGATTACTCGGTCATCAATACAACTGGACCAGCGCTGAGCTATCACCCAGATAAGTTATCTATGGAGCGCACTGCAGATGCTGCCTTTGGACCGACTGATCGCATTGGGCAGTTAACAATGCGCAACCTAGATATTGCAGACACCCGTGCAAAGTTAGAAATGTATCGCGACCAAGGCCAACTCGGCGGTGGCGATTTCAACCTGATAAAGGAGCTCGAAAATTAATAACAACGTCCGTAAAGTCGTAGCAGCTGTAATTGCAGCCATGCTTATTGGAGCCACTGTCCTAGGAGGAATACAAATGTCAGGTTCAGATGAAACAGTTCTACCCGTTGTATCTGCAGTGGCAGGGCAAGCACCAACAATTTCTAAGCCAGAAGGCACACCGCCCGCAGAGTTAACGACCGAGGACATCATCGTTGGAACTGGCGCTGAAGTTCTTCCAACATCAACGCTGACAGTTCATTACACACTCATGGCATGGTCAACTGGAAAAATTATTGAGTCATCTTGGATTGGCCAGCCAGCAACATTTCCGTTAGCTCAAGTTGTAGAGGGATGGCAGAAAGGCTTGCCAGGAGCGAAGGCTGGCGGACGTCGCCTGCTGATACTTCCACCAGAAATGGGTTATGGAGCAGCAGGTTCTGGGCCAGTCGGACCGAATGAAACCCTTATTTTTAGCGTCGACATCATTGGTGTTGCTTAAAGATTTAGCTCTACTTCTTTAACCAGACTGTGGTGCCCGCGGGAATCTTTCCATCTACAAGTGGATGCGATGAGATAAGTATTTCCCCCTTAGGCAGTGGATAAGGCTGGCCCCGGAAGTTAGTAATGCAATGCCATCCGTTTGGCCGAGAAAAGTGCAAGACCGATGTGTTCCCAGTCTTGCGCCACTTCAGCTTTTCTTCGGTGATGAGGGATTTACGAAGCCCTAATGCGATGCGATAAATAGCCAGCGGTGAACTCGGATCATTCTCTTCTACTTCGACGGAGTAATCTGCAAACCAGGTTGGTTGTGGCAAGTGAGCTCCACCTTTTCCGAAACCAAATGAAGAACCAGATTTCTCCCATGGCAGCGGTACGCGAGCACCATCACGACCCTTATCAATTTTATGATTGCGTAGGTATTGCGGATCTTGAATCTGGTTTTCCGGAATATCGGTCACTTCATGCAGCCCAAGTTCTTCACCCTGATACATATATGTACTGCCAGGAAGTGCCAAGATAAATAAAGTTGCAGCCAGTGCATTCTGGGTTCCAGATGCCATATCTAAAGGATGTGACTGCCCGTCGGTGAGCATCCAGGAACGACGGTCGACGGCGGGGTTTAACCCCATCTTTGTCGCATGGCGGATTTGATCGTGATTGGACAGCGTCCAGGTGCAGGAAGATTTGTTTTTAAGAGCAAGCTCGAGCGCGCTGTGAACATTCTCCTTGTAAGCAGCGGCTTCAAATGGAGTATCAATAAAACGGAAGTCAAAGCATTGACCTAGCGTTTTGGTACTTGCGTAAAGTGGAATTCGCTCTGGATGCACAAAAGCTTCGGCAACTGCTACTCGAGGTGGGTCGTATTGATTAAAGAGCTTTCGCCAATCTTTATAAATTTTAAAGAGTTCATCGCGGTCAGCCAAGATCCCCTTGCCTTTATTGCCACGTTCAGCAAGTCCTTCAAAGACTGGCAAGTTTCGGAGCGGTTCGGATAAATCTTTTTTGAGCGCGTGCGCCACATCGATTCGAAATCCATCGACTCCGCGATCGGCCCAGAACTTAAGTGTTTTGAGAAATTCCTTTTCCACTTCTGGGTTATCCCAGTTGAAATCTGGCTGCTCTGGTGCAAACCAATGCATGTACCACTGGTTATGTTTTCCACCCATCGCCGATTCGTGAGTCCAGGCACTTGGTGCAAAGTGTGAAACCCAATCTGTTGGCGGAAGTTCACCGTTTTGACCACGTCCGTCACGAAAGATGTAACGGTTCCGCGCCTTCGAACCCGGCTTCGCAGCAATCGCCTCTTTAAACCAGATATGTAAATTTGAAGAGTGATTTGGGACAATATCCACGAATACTCGTATGCCGACCTTATGAAGCTCGGCCAACATCTCATCAAAATCTGCAAGTGTTCCTAGTTTTGGATCTACATCACGATAATCATCAACGTCATATCCACCGTCGGCTAGCGCAGAAGGATAGAAAGGACTTAACCAAACTGCATCAAGACTGAGCGATTTCAAATATGGAATGCGCGAAGTGACACCCTTGAGATCGCCGATGCCATCGCCATTTGAATCGGCGAAGCTACGAGGGTAAATCTGGTAGACGGCCGCTTGCCGCCACCAATTCTTGTCTTTTGAGAGTCCAACGCTTTTCGGCATGGTCGGTACTCTACGGAAGGGCTGGGTGTAATTGGGCCAGAAAGTTCGAATGTAATAGAAATGGAATGAATTTGCGGTTTTGTGCAGAGCAACTGCAGGGTCGCGTATCCTTGCCTGATGCAAGAGAAGGCTCGAGCCTCGATTCACTGGGTGAACTCTCACAAAATATTGACCTTTGCCGTTATTGGTTATGGCGCCTTGGCCTTGGGTCATATTCCGCTCAATGTATTTAGAACGCTCTTTGATAAGAATCAGGCCGTTCAATTCGCACTCACACTTTTCTTAGCTACCGCACTGGGCATGATTGCAATTCGCAAAAGTCGCGCAATCGCACTTCCCAAACCCGTCTTTGGCTTGGGGCTAGCACTTGTGCTGGCGCTCTTCGTTTCAGCCATTTTTAGTGGAAGTTTCTTCTCCTCCCTAACTGGTGATTCTTTTCGCTACGCGGGCATTGCTTCCACGCTAGCGCTGGCAGTTATTGCGATCTTCCATGGACTCTTCACCGCCGAGACCTTCCCCAAACTGATAGCTGGTTATCTCTTCGTCCTCTTCTTAACCGAAGTCATTGCGGTATTGCAATTCTTTAATCTGGTCACGATGCCAGGAGTGCCGGGTAATCCCGCATCAACATTTGGAAATTTAGATTTTTATTCAGCCTATGTCGGCACATCGTTTCCACTCATCCTCTTCCTCTACTTAAAGAGCGCTCGAATCGGCAAGCAGGCGCTGATTGCACTGGCACTCTTATCGCTCATCTGCCTTCGCCTGACTGATGCAAAGCAGGGCTACCTTGATTTTCTGATTGCTGGCGTATTTGTCACGGGCGCGGTTTTATACAAGCAATTCAATCGCACAGGCGAGGGTGAGTCATTTTCTATTCCAGTCAAGACGACGATTCTCACTTTTGCTCTCTTACTCTGGCTTGAATTTATTTTCATGGTTCCATTTATCGGCAAAGCACTTCCGTTAATCGGAACTGATCCGCAGGTGGCTATTCGTGGAGTTATGTGGCAAGCCGCTGTCAATCAATTTAAATCTCAGCCATTTCTTGGTGTCGGACCTGATCAATACGGTTCTTATTACGAACATTTCCGAACAGTAACTTCCACAATTGTCTTGCCTGGCAATAGCACTAATGATGCTCACTCAGCGACGGTGCAAACCTTGGCTACCACTGGAATCATTGGAAGTCTTCTTTTTCTTTTGCTTATTGCATTTGTAATTCGCGCCCTCCTTATTATTTTCGAACGCGGCACCATTGGAAAATCTGCGACGCTAGCACTGGGGCTCTATCTCTTTATCTACCTGACAAATGCTGCCATTAGTCCAATAGTCCTGCCACACAAGTACCTGTTCTGGGCAATCTGTGGATACCTGATTTTTGAGGCAAATCGAAATTTGAATAGCGAAAGTGAAAGCAGAACGCCACAAAAATTTATAGTTCCGGCAATCGCCTTACTCGCATCGTTCACGCTCTTTATTGGTTCCGCATTTACCTACGCACAGTTCAATTTCATGCGCTGGGGTGAGACCCATAATTCCGATGTGACCGCAGTGCAACCAGTGCGGGTATCAAAATTCATTCCTTGCAATGTTTACTACGGTTCACTCAGTCGATATATCTCACCGAGTGGCAGCGACGCCCTGGAAGCCTTGAGCAGAGATCAGGTGGCGATTAATCCAAGATGCCAGGAAGCGCAGAAGATGCTCGCCATCCTTGCCTACAATCGCGGGGACTTTAAAGAGATGCGTAAGCGGGTTTACATTTTGATTGACCTCACGCCGGCGCAACGAGAAGTCTTGGATATCGCAACCCTGTATGCAATTAAGGCCGGGGATACAAAGCTTCAGGAGATTGTCGCAACCCAACTTGCCCGTATGGGTGTCAAACGGATTGAGTTAGACTAGGGCTATTATGTTTCAGAATCCGCGTACTAAAACCATTGCATTTGCGATAGGTGGGCTTATTGCGCTGACACTTTCGGCCTCATTTGCAGATGAGTTAATTCCGCAAGACTCAGTAGTTGAGGCGCCCACCGCGCCTTACGAGGAAACTCTGACACCGATAGTCGCGCCAGAAGATACTTCGACCGTACTTGCAGTTGTTGAGACCGTGACGGTAGCCGAGACAATTGGCAACAGCCCAATTGCTACCCCACGAGCTACACCACAAGCCTCGGCGCAAATGGAAGAAGAACTTTCAGAGAGCGAAACTCCGACTGTCGAAATTCTCATTACGCCGCAGCCGCGCCTGACGCTACATATGCCCCCAGCAATTGGAATTGATCCTCGCTCCCGTTCTTATCTCATGGGGTCGATAGAGTTTTGGGGGACAAGCACTTACTTAGCTTGCTTTACTGGCAGTGGGGTCGCGCTAGATGTCGGTACCTACGGCGCAATCGATGACTTTGAAAGCGAAAACTTCATCGTGCAAGGTGACCGAAGCCAGAACTTAATGATTTCTGGCACCGGAGCAGCAATTAAAGCCCTTCTTCGCACACCCGGTGGAATCAGAATTTTCAATTCCAGCGCAGGACTTTCCGGCCGCACCTTCACCCTGGCACTGACCGCTCTGACCAGCGCCTCGGTTGACCAGTCTTACTGCGGCGCGTCCAGAGCCATATCAACTTCCTTTTTTTCACCCTTAAAGATAGATTTGGGCATCGTAAAGGGTAGCGGAACCCTCAAGTAACGAGCTCCGCCGCCCAAGAATCAGCAAGCGATTGGAGATGATGTGCGTTCAGTTCTAGATGCAAGCATGTCATCCGGCTTTAATCGTTCTGGTCGCGGAAAATCTAAATTTGTTTTGGGCGCACTTGTGCTCGGTTGTATTCCACTTCTTGTCTCAACTTTTGCGGCAAATGTAACTGTCGGAACAGGTTCGCTTGAATTTGGTCAGGGTTCACAACAAGCAACGGCCTGCGATAGCACCGTCTATGTTGCGATGGGTGAAGAGTGGCATGCAAGTCCAACGGCGCAAGATTCATCGAACGGATTCTTCCGGGTGCGCGCAGTAACAGTTTCTAATCTTGATCTCACAACCTGTGCCGGAAAGAAATTGCGCGTGCGCTTGATTGATGGCAACAGTGCGGAAATAACATCGGGTCCAACACCTGAGTCGAAAGTCTTGCAAATTACCTTGCCAGACCAGGCACCCACTTCCAACATCAGCGACCCGGTCATGCTCGGCCTTTCATATCTGACTGGCATCGGGACCCCCATTTCAACTCCACTTTTGGCAAATGTCTCTCTCTCGGTAGTGGGTACGGCCGTCTATGACGGAACTACCCTGTCGGCTGCAAATGCCGATGCCACCTTCTACCTCGATCCAACAGCTGCCACAGTCAATATTGACGGCCAAACCGTGCGTAGAACCACGGTAGAAACGGTCAATAACCCCAGGGCTTAGCGGGAAAATGAGCGGGTAACCCTCGCTTTACTTTCCAAAAAGCCCTGATTTCATTACACTCATGGCACTATCAGCTAAAGGAGTTCCAAGTGGAGATTCTCAAGTTTGACTCAGCACCACGCCAAAGCCTTGGAAAGCGCAAGTCAACACCAAAGTCCCTCTTTGCAGTTGTCGGCATGGTTGCGCTCACAGCGCTCGGATCCACACTTGCAGGTCAGATCAACATGAACAGCGGAAACGCAGTTGAATTCGGTCAAGGTGTAAGCGTTACAGCATCATGCGACGTAATAGGTGGTATCACCCTTGCGCCATCTGCAACATTTATCAACGCAGCATCAGGAACCGGAACATTTAACCTAGGTACAATTGCTTTCACCGGCATCGACAGCGCCTGCGCAAACAAGGTTTTTACTCTTAAGGCGTATGACAATACTGCCGGTGCTGCACCACTTACATTGACCACAACCGGTGTAAGCACAACCTGGAACTTTGCAACATTTGCCTTTACAACCCCAGGTGCGAGCACAAAGAGTTCAAATGTCAACGTTGGCAATTACTCTTTAGGTTCAGGGTCTAACGGAACAATTGATGTTGGTTTCCCAGATACCCGCACAGTTTCAGCTACTAACGTCTTTAAGTTCACACTAGAGAGCTCTGCTAGCTAATAATTAATTCCTACTGAGCCAGGTTTATATCTGGCTCAGTAGGAAATTTTTTTCCATATCGACCAAATCCCCAGAAAATCCTGACAAAGGAAGCTACAGATGTCGCGAGTTGTATTTGATAGCGATGATGTAGGCGAGATGTGGGTTGAGGGTTCTTCGAAACACTCCGATTCCCGGACTCTGATCACAATTTCAAATCCACAGGGACAACATTCTGTGGTGGTTACACCCACCCAAATCTTTGAAGCAAAATCTAAAGATTATGTGCAAGCGCCGCCAGAGCGAGTAATTCCTAAGAATCAATACGCCAAGCGACAAGTTGCCACAATTATTTCTTACACTGGCTATGCCGCCATTGCCGTGCTCATGACCTTCGTAGTTTTAAGCACCACCGGAAAAATTCAAGCTCGCGTTGTTCTTACCGGTTCGATGGCACCAACAATTAATGCCGGTGACATTGTTTTTCTTAATCCATCAACGTCCAATATTCCGCAGAAAGATGACATCGTTACTTACACCGGACGTCGCTTTGATGGATCTGCCGTTGGATCCTTTACCCACAGAATCGTTGGGGGAGATGCCGAGACCGGCTTCCTGCTTAAGGGTGACGGCAACGTTAATCCCGATGTACAACGTGTAAAGCCCACGGATATTGTCGGAAAAGTAGTCTTCGTTCTTCCCTATATTGGTCAGTTCTTAACGCCAACCAAGCTATTCACCTTGATTCCTTTCGTCTTTATTCTCTGGCTGATGGTCGACAGATTCAAGAATGATTAGCTTTAAGAAAATACTTGCCCTCTCGGCCGTCGTTCTGCTCGCACTTCTTCCAACCTATTCTGCCGTTGCCGACGTTCCTTACCTGAAATGGGAGCGCGGGCAGGTGCAGCAGGTAGTACTCGGTGGAATCGCAGCTGAGAACAATTGGAAGATTCAACTGCAGGGCAATGGCATTGAGCCACTTGACTTTAAGGTGAGCGAGCAAGCACAGGGCGGATATGTTGTCTACTCACTCTTCATCCCGATTGAAACCCCACGAGGTCCTTATCTGGTGGCGGCGATTAAGCCAGGCGGTTCAATCAAGATTGTGGCAACAATCCTTTTACTTGGCACGGATGTCTATAAAGTAACTGCGGTGCCACGAGATCTCTCATTCATCGTGGGAATTTTGGTCTTTTTCACGGCGGTAGCATCGACGATTAGAGCGAAGAAGTACTCGCAGATGTCATTTAGGTCTACCCAACCTATTCCTAAACAAACCCTTCACTTCCAGCAGAAGAAGGCAAAGCAGCCACTTCTCTGGAGAATCCGAAATATTGCATATACAACTCGCATTAAAGCTATTGCTGGATTTGAAACTTCACTCTTTAAATTCTTGCTTATTCGCGAAGGTGAGTTAATTCACCGCGCCAATAAACAGGTCTATGCCTACCTGCCGATTGTTGGATTTATCGGCGGCTTAGTCGCAGCAAATGAAACTGAGAAGGCTGGCGGTATCGCCCAAGCAAGCCTTGCTGTCTTTATTGCGATGGCAATTATTACTATCGTTGATGCGTATTCTGGAGTTTTAGCAACTCTTGGTTTCTGGTTTGCCCAACTTGCCTTCGGAAACGTCACAAGCTTTCGTGACATCTTGCTTATGTTTGCAGTGGGAATCGGCTGGCTTGGCCCAATCTTTGGCTTTGCAATCTTTCAGAGCACCGTCAGTCGTGACTTCTCGCGCCAGAATTCAGATGCAGCATCTCCAATCGGTTCTATCGCAGTACTTGTGGCTGGACCAATTTTCGGTGCCAGCATCTTTTACTTCGGCCATAAACTGATTAATAGCATTTTGATTGCCATCGATGCCCAACGTGAAGTTTCGCTATTGGCACTCGGCATCATCGCTGCAGCGCTTCTCATTCGCGGTCTTGCCGACGGTCTCATTGATAATAAGAAGGCTGATAAGACCGAAGAAGATTCGGTACAACTCGAGTCAATTACTATCGCTCGCGTGAGCTCGCCTCTCACGTTCTTCGGCATGGCACTCGGTATTTTTGGTTTTACCTTCCTCTGGACTACAGATGCACAATCTTCAGCAATCATCGCGGCGCTTTTCTCGGCACCTTTTGCCCTCTTACTGATTCGATTCAATAAATTGGTAATCCCGGGTATTGGCCGCATTCCACGTAATGTGCTCCTTGAATCAGCAGTTGTCACCGGTATTGCCTTCTATCTCTTCCGGGATATTAGCAGTAAGCCGATGTTGATCGATGTTATGTCCCGAAAGTTCCTCATTTTGGCCGGTTGCCCGGCAATCGCCCACGCGATTTATAGCCTCGTTTGCGATTCCTCCAACCGAGTTGAGAGAATAAAGGCATGAAGAAGTTCTTCACGATTCTCCTCGTGTTCTCGCTGCTGCAGGTGGGCTTTGCTTACGCTGCAGATACGACTACAGCTACTCTCGAAAATCGTGATTACATCTTCGGACTTTCAAAGCAGAGTGAAGTTAATCTGAATCAAGTTCTCTTCTTGCTCGCTGGAAAAGATGGCGAGCCAGGTGCTGCCGGTCGCGATGGTATTGATGGAATTAATGGCCTCGATGGAATTAATGGAAAAGATGGAATTAACGGAATCAATGGCATCAATGGCATCGATGGCATCAACGGAAAAGATGGACGTGACGGTCGCGATGGTCGTGACGGTCGCGATGGAACCAATGGAACAAATGGCACCAACGGAACCAATGGTCGCAACGGCACCAACGGAACTGGTGGCGGAGGCGCACCGTTCTGGGCAGATTATCGAAATGGGCGCGAACCACTCGCGGGCTGTACTGAGAGCGCAACGGTAACGATGCGACCAGCATTTAATGGCGTGGACTTTACCTTCAAGAGAATTGAATTGAGTGAAGTTAACGATGATTGCTCTGTCGGGGCTAAACATCTCGTTCTGTATTTCAGCATTGGTGAAGGTCGATTTACTAATGGCACCACGAGCCTGGTCCGTCCAACGGCAAGCACTTACACCGCAACCGGTCAGGTCATCTCCTGTGACTATTTAATCTCTGCCTTGAATCCGCAACCCGATACACCGGGAAGAATTAAATTTACGACCTCTGAAGGTTCAAGAAAATGTACGAACCCGGATATTGCCAATAGTGCATTTGAAATGACTGACATTTATACCGCTGACACCACAAATGTACTGGGGCTTGAAATCTATGAGCCGTAAATCAAAGAGCGAAGTGGCTCCAACATCTGATTCAGAAGCAGTGTCTCCCATCTCTCCAGATCAACCACTAGTTATCGATCTTCCCGACGGACAAAAATTAGTTGTTGGAAATATGGTTGCCGGAAGTGTCATTGAAGTTGCTACCTGGCGTGGCACCGGACGTCCTGATTCACGTACCAGCCGATTAATGCTTGGTATGTCACCGGGTTCAATTACTCCTACTGTCGTAAAGACTGACGATGGAGCAACTGAGCCACTAACTCCAAAAAATCGATTAGCTGCATTTCTTAACGCGCTTCAAAATTTCCCAAAGAACCTATTTATCAAGAATCAAAACAGTGGCAGCGCACCTGTTGCTGCGCCCGAAAAAGCGGGAGCATCAGTTAGTTTGTCGCTGAAGAGCGATGAACCAAAGTCAAAGCGTGCTCATTTCCTTGATTTCCTCATTCGTTCTTCACATGAGCAGGCAAAGGAAACGCAAAGCAAGGAAGAAAAAGTACAAGAGCAGGTTGAGATCGACCAATGGCTTGAATCAATTAGGGCAAAGTCTGCTGCGTCGAACAAGAGCAGCACGGCACAAGCGAAGAAGCGGACCGCATCAGCAACAAAAACGAAGAAAGTAACCGCCACCTCTCGTACCGCAAAGGGCAAGTGAGGTACCCTTCAATGATGAAAAATCGAAGAGTGCGCGGCCTGGCAATAGTTCTGGTCGTCCTTCTCATTGGATACCTTGGTGGGTTGCGAATTGCTCATCCACAAGAAGGCCTCGGCACATCACTCGGATCAGCCAAAACTTCGCTCGTTATTTATCGCGCAGGAGACTCGCTAGATTTTGAAAACAAAATTATTTTTAAATCAAATACCGGTAACACTGCGCTAGGAATGGTTGCTGGTACTAACGGCAAGAGCGCCTACGTAAACGTTGATACTCGTTTTGAGCAAGTGGAACAGAAGCAGGTAAAAGGCAAGTTGCTTTCAGTGCTTCCATTTGTGGGTGTGCTAGCCGGCCTAGTCGGCCTGTAATTCGTAAGCTGTTAGACGTTAACCGCGGGGCATAAAGGTCAGTTGCATCAAAACCGATTTATTGGCAACCAATGTAGAACTTTGGATATCAAATCTGGTCTCTTGGAAATAGAGCAGCTGATCTCGCTGTAAATCAAGGCTGAATTTCAGAGCCAATAGATAACCGTTGGTCTCATCTTGAATCTCTGGCGCCCCACCAATAATTCGAGCAAAGACGACCTTCGAGCTCAAGGCGAAGTTCTTCTTGTTAAGAAAGTTCACGATATCTGCCTGTACGCGGTCCGGCTCATACTTGTCGTAGGTCAGCGTAAGCGCCTCGGTATAAATCTTTGTGGTGCCTTCAACGTTCTTAAGATCTGGCACAAACGAAATTGTCGCCAAGAAGATAATCATCAAAGCTAAGAATGAGTCGGCGAAGAGCCAACCTGCTTGCTCGGTCGCATCTTCCTCGTGTACAGCAGCCCGGCGGTTACGAACCCTCACGGAACTTCCATTTCTTCTTCGGTGCTGGTTCTGAAGGGTAGGTGTCACTAAACTTGAAATTATCGATATCGAACTTCGCTGGTTCGTATTTGCGCGGTTCATTATCTTCGAAATTGAAGAAAGAAGCCTCGGTTACCTTTTTGCCTTTCTTGGCGGCAATATCTTTAGCGCTCTTTTCCAGAGCCTTAGTTGCCGAAATCAAGTTCTTTGAAGTACCTGCCAATGACTTTGATGATGACTCAAGGGCAGCAGTTGAAGCTCGCAAGCGGGCCACTGAAGCAGCAACACTGGCGTTAACGACCGAGGCGTTTGGCTTCTGCTTGTCATAAAGATAGAGCCCGATTTCAAGTGCGATATTTGTTCGCTCACGCTCGGCAAATGCCTCACCGCCCGAAGCTTGCTTTCCAGCCCTGGCACCGAGGATGGAAACTACAAGAGTCAGGACGATAACGATAGAAATGAGAATCGCATCGAGTTCTGCAACGTGCGAGATTCGATACTCGCTTGGAAGAATGTCATAACCGTTCTGCCAGAAATCAAGGAAGTTAGCAACACCTGTTGTATTTGACTGGATGTACTCCTGGAAACCCTTAGTCGCTTCTCCCACCGCGATCCAGGTAAGTGCTACCGGTGCGAAGACGAGCACGTTTCGCAAGACAGTCAGTAATCGCACCCAGCCTGCCAACTTAGACCCGTTAGCAAGCATCGGGATCGGCAGATAATCAACGGGGTCAAATGTTGCCCAGACATGCAGATTCTTATTTTCTCGAAGCGCAGCAATCAGGCCACTGATATATCCGTCTTCGATCTGGCCATATTTATTGCCCCATGCCTCGACCGAATCAGCAAGTACGAGATTGGGCTGGTTTTTAGGTTCGCGCGCCATAATGCCGAGAAGCATACTCGAGCCCTAGCGACTGGGGAAGTTACACTCGATGTATGGAATATGAAGAAGTCGACCCGGGAGTGGACTCGGAAATCGATGATGAAGAGATTTGGTATACCGATGACCCTGTCGCTGACCCAAAGATCGATTGGTTCTACAAACTCAGGAGCTTTGCCCCGATAGCAGTTGTCTTGTTGGTTACGACGATTTATTTGCCGAGTACGGTGGGTGGAAAGATTTCGTTGAATTCAAATGCTTCTAGTATTGAATTTGGCCAAGGAAGTGCACTTACTGCCACGTGCGCAAAAGATCAATCGATAGCGATTACTCCATCAGCTAATTTTGTTGGAACAGTTGGTGGTGTTGAGAGATTTTCTCTCAAAGGATTGAGAGTGACCGATATTCCGCAGGAGTGCAGGGAAGTCACCCTAGATTTTGGAATTTACAACACAACACTAGGAGTGGCACCTTACTATTTCATGCACCCTTCCTATTCAAGAATTGGTGTTTATCACGATTCAGGAACCTATTACACAACCTTAGAGTGTGGAGTTTCGATAGAGACTGACTCCCCATCAGGATTTTCTTTGAATTTTGCAGAACCTGTAAACGTGAGTAGAGACGAACTGTTCTTAACTTTAGAATCTCGAGATAAGTTCGGCACTTATCTGAATAATCAAAGTGAAGTAGTCAGATTTGACTCTGGAGATTGTGCGTCATATGCAGGGATTAGTACAACCTTGATTAATTTAGGCAGCACTGGCGCATCAAGTAACGGCGCCATCCAGGGAGCTCTAGGAATCGTTGCGAATGGAATGAAAAGTAATTTTGTATTTGATGCTGTCGCATCAAAAAAGATTCCTTTCACTAGAGCTGTATCTGCAGACTTTACTCTTGCAGCGTGGATAAAAATTTCAAGTTATCCAAATGCTGGCAAACCCACTACAGGGCTCGGTTCTTGGCTAGGGGGCTATCAGATAATCGGGGGCGATGTAGGGGACATTAAGAATGATTTTGGCTTTGCCATACTTAATGGATACTTAGGGTTTGGTACTGGTGGAACCCAGGACTACACAGTATGGTCAGATAGCCAGATATCGTTAAATGATTGGCACTATGTGGCAGCAACGCGTCAAAAATCTGATAACAAAGTGGAATTGTACGTAGATGGCGTATTGGTTGGGTCCGGGACGACATTAAGTGCCAACCGGGACTTGAATGCATCTGCTACCAATGTGATTGGTGCAGATCCGGTTAATGCTGGTCCAACATTTAGCGGAACAATTGGCGTTGTGCAGCAGTATTCGAGAATTCTGCCAGCCAATGAACAGCTCAATAACTATACATATTTGAATAAGCGCTATCTGACCTCAACTGCCTATTCTTGCTCAAATTATGGAAACTCTTGCTCCATAGGAGATCCGGGCCCTGGTGGGGGGACAGTCTTCTATTACAAGGCAGACGGATTTAGTTGCGGCTCTGATTTCAATGCAACAGGAGGCCCCAACGGAAGCCAATGTCACTATCTTGAGTACTCTGCCAGCAATTGGGCCGGAGCCGGTACCGTAAACCGAGCTATGTACTGGTCTCATGTAAACCCAGCCATCTATAATTTTGCAAGTGACACAGGGATGCGTTCAGGTTGGTTAAGTTCGGTAATCGGTGAGGGCTTACAAAGAACGAAAATACACTCATCAGTCACAGGGATTTGTTCACAACCCTTAACAATCCCTGATCCAGTAACTACAAGTACAGCGTGCAAAAATGCTGGTGCAGCAGCTTTAGCATATCGAGGCGGTGGCAAGTCAGATTGGTATCTTCCAAACATGTCTGAGCTAAATCAGTTGTGTAAATACATCAATGCGAAACCATGGACTAATGACTCCACGGCTTGCGTAGCCGCGGTACCGATAGATTCTTCCTTCACATCGACCTTGTGGAGCTCTAATGCACAGAGCAACACGCAAATTTATGCGTATCAATTTAATGCTATAAGCACGGGAGCGGGTAGCAGGCAATCTTTGCTTGGGGTCCGCCCAATCCGTGCCTTTTAACCCCATACTGATATGCATTTGGATGGAAATCCAGTAAGACTTATGGCAGAATATTGAAAGGCAACGGCTATCTGGAGGTTAGTTCGGTGGGTGACTTTTACCACGATGACCCAGTTGATGAATCAGGGCCCCGGAACTTTTACAATTTCTTTTGCGAATCCAGAGGCAGATGCCTCAACTGTGTATCGAGTGACTATTCAGAGTGGTCTACACACAAACCCA